>Ga0180009_10000024_pt1 | contig 289886 bp, 243 predicted proteins | sample OS_PC_MetaG_FD_123537 | JGI IMG/M metagenome (GOLD analysis project Ga0180009, IMG submission 123537) | Groundwater microbial communities from the Aspo Hard Rock Laboratory (HRL) deep subsurface site, Sweden - OS_PC_MetaG | ecosystem: Environmental > Aquatic > Deep subsurface > Groundwater...
ATATTGGTAGCTAACTTTACAGAAGATGGCTCCGTGCAATATAACGTTGAATTGTCAAGCAATCCTGCTGAAGGCGGAACAACAAGCGGAGCAGGCACCTATGATTCAGGAGAATCAGTAACCATTTCGGCCAATGCAAATATCGGATACATCTTCCTTAACTGGACAGAAGGAGCCAATATCGTTTCTACGAATGCAGCATACACCTTTACAATTACTGATAACCGGATATTGGTAGCTAACTTTACAGAAGATGGCTCTATGCAATATAATGTTGAATTATCGAGCAATCCTGCTGAAGGCGGAAATACAAATGGTGCAGGAACTTACGATGAAGGTGCATCAGTAACCGTTTCTGCTATTGCAAATGTCGGTTACACTTTCCTGAACTGGTCGGAGGGAACCAATATTTTATCAAGTAATCTGGAATACACCTTTATTATAACAGGCGATCGGGTATTGGTAGCCAACTTTGAAGAAAATGACCCGATTGGGCCTGGACAAATTGATTTAGGAGGTGCCGGCTTTTTCTCCATCTTAACTAAATCAGGAATTTCAACAACTGGAGTTACTGCTATTGAAGGCAATATCGGCGTAAGTCCTGCAACATCAACAGCTATAACCGGATTCGCATTAATAATGAATACCGATGGCGCCTCATCGCATACTACAATTCCAACACTTGTAACAGGAAATGTTTATGCTGCAGATTATGCCCCACCAACCCCGGCTATGTTAACAGCAGCTGTTTCCGATATGGAAACTGCTTTCACTACAGCCAATGGTCTGGTAGTCCCTGCGCCGATTATAGATATGGGTGCCGGAAATATCAGCGGACTCACATTAGCTCCCGGATTATATAAATGGAGTACCGGAGTATTATTAGATTCCGACGCCACCGTAACTTTATCAGGTAATGAAAACGATACATGGGTTTTCCAGATTGCTCAAGATCTTGCATTAATGGCTAGCTCACAAGTTATATTACAAGGAGGCGCACAAGCCAGCAATATTACCTGGGTAGTAACTGGTCAGGCAGTTCTTGGCACAGAAACCGAATTATTTGGAAATATTTTAAGTGCTACACTTATTTCACTCAATACAGGAGCAACTGTTACCGGCAGATTATTGGCACAGACCGCTGTTACCTTGAATGCAAGTACTGTAGTTGCACCATAAATTAAAAACAGGAAATAGACAATAGGTTAATCCCCTTCGGGGGGATTTTCCAAAGCATTTAAAACATTTTAAAAAAAGAAAAAATGAAAAATTCAATATTTAAAGCAAATGTTAAAAAGGAATCGCGCAAGGCGTGGTTCCCTTATAACCTGATTGTTAAAAGTTTTATAGCCTGCACCTTTCTTATGGCTGCAACTTTTTCAACACTTCAAGCACAGGAAGCCCAGGAAGCTCAGGAAGTAACCTATACACAACCTTCGTGGCGTTTTGGTGTAGCAGCTGCTGCTAATTTCAACTTTCATGAGGGAACGACACAACAGCTTTCCAACGACTTTATGGTTGGGACAGCTTTTGGTGATGCAATGGGAGTCGGGCTTTTTGCCGCCCCGGTTATAGCGTATCATCGTCCCGGAACAGTTTTGGGATTCATGCTTCAGGCCGGATACGACAGCCGCAAAGGTACCTGGGATCAGGTACGAACACCTTGCAACTGTCCGGCAGATTTAGAGACCGGCCTTTCGTACATCACGATTGAGCCAAGCCTGCGTATCGCACCCTTTAAATCAAATTTTTTCATCTTCCTCGGGCCACGTGTGGCTTTCAATCTGGATAAAGACTTCCTGTATCAGGAAGGTATTAGCCCGGATTATCCTAACGTACCTGCCCGACCTGATGTGGAAGGTGATTTTAGTGAAGTAAAAAAATCAATCATCTCGATGCAAATCGGTGCCGGATACGACATCCCGCTTTCAGCGGATACGAAACAAACTAAAGTCTTGCTTTCTCCTTTTGTTTCTTTTCATCCCTATTTTGGTCAAGAACCACGCTCAATCGAATCGTGGAATATAACCACAATAAGAGCAGGCCTGGCACTTAAGATCGGCCGTGGCCATGAAATAGCAGTAAGAGAAGAAATTTTTGTTCCTATGGTGATAGTTGAACCTGATGTGACCTTTATTGTTGAATCACCTGAAAACATTCCGGTAGAGCGTAGCGTAAGGGAAACATTCCCGGTTCGCAATTACGTATTCTTCAACCAAGGATCTGTTGAAATCCCGAGCCGCTATGTATTGCTAGAGAAAGATCAGGTAGAAGACTTCAGCGAAGATCAATTGGAAGTATATACACCTAAAACACTGACAGGCCGCTCAAAACGCCAGATGACAGTCTACTATAATCTGCTGAACATCCTTGGCGACCGCATGTTGGAATACCCGAACACAAGCATTGCCCTGACCGGCTCATCAAGAACAGGTGTAGAAGATGGCAAAGCAATGGCTGAAGCCACAAAGAAATACCTGACAGATGTATTTGAAATTGCTCCGTCGAGGATTCGTACTGATGGCCAATTAAAACCTACGACCCCTTCAGAGCAACCAGGTGGCAAACTCGAATTGGTTTTGCTTCGCGAAGAAGACCGCAGGGTTACAATCGCAAGCGGCTCTCCTGAACTGCTGATGGAGTTCCATAGTGGCAATGATATACCACTTAGACCAGTTGAAATCACTGATATTCAGGAAGCGCCAATCGACAGTTATGTTACTTTCCAGGTCGCAGGTGCTGATACCGCCTTTACTTCATGGACAATGGAACTGGAAGACAAAAAAGGAATGGTTCAAACCTTTGGTCCCTATAGTCGTGAGACTGTTAGTATTCCGGGCAAAGCCATTTTGGGCACAAACCCTGATGGTAACTACAACATAAGAATGACGGGTCAAACAAAGAGCGGAAAGCTGATTAGTAAAGAAACTACTGCTAACCTTGTACTTTGGACTCCACCTGAAGAAGAAGAAATGATGCGGTTCAGCATAATTTATGAATTCAATACTGCTGATGCTATTGCCATGTATGATAAATATCTGACCGAAATAGTGACCCCCAAGATTCCTGAAAACGGAACGGTTATTATACACGGCCATACCGATATTATCGGAGGTGAAGATTTCAACCTGAATTTATCTACTGCACGGGCAAATGATGTTAAAAAAATTATGCAAAAAGCATTGGCCAAAGCAAACAGGAACGATGTTACATTTGAAGTTTACGGATTTGGTGAAGATGAAAATTTAGCACCATTCGAAAACAGATTCCCGGAAGAACGTTTTTACAACAGGACGGTTATCATTGATATCATTCCTGCAAAGTAATTTTTGATTTAATAATTATTTAGTTCTTCTCGATAAAAGAGGCCGTAATGGCCTCTTTTTTTTTGGGTTTATATTTTCCCGTAGCCCCCAAACCTCCAAAAACTTTGGGCTTTTTCCCGTTGAGAATTGAAATATAGGTTTGTTTGATTGCTGAAAAAATCAGAAAAGCTTTGGTTTGGTGCTTGGTTTTTCATCACTACTTGATTCTCGATCGGACTGAAAGCCTTTAATGACAAAGGTATGGGGGATAAAACAGCTAACAATAATCAAAAAAACCGACAACCAAAAATATGTGATTAATGTAAGTATTATTCAAAATTGTGTAACATCTGGAGTGTCATCAAGCTATACCTTTATTCCATTAAATAATTTAAAAGAATCATAAAATGAAAAGAAGTATTTTTTTTATTGTCGCATTGATTTTCACCTTGAGCTCATCAATGGCATTTGCAAGTAAACTGGATTCAAAGTCTGAAGCGGAAAAAAATGCTGTTCCCGTAAAAACGGAAACCAAATTAACCGATGCAGAGATTGACAGAATTACAAAACGCGTTGATGAAATCCGTGAAATGGATAAAAGCGATTTAACGGCTGAAGAAAAAATTGAATTGAAGAATGAACTAAAGGAAATGAAAAAAGAGGTGAAGAAAGGCGGAGGAACCATTTACATTGGTGGCGCTACGCTGATACTTATTATCATCCTGCTTATTCTTTTGGTTTAATTAAACCTGTTTAAAAATTGTGCAATACTGTTTCATTATTGCACAATTTTTTTAATTCCAGAATACTTTACTGCTCAGGAAATAGGATTTCTTAAGCTTGCCAAAGCGTTAAATAACGCGTGCAAAAAGTATCCAAATCATCTGAAAACAAGAAAAATGCCATACCTCGTCAAATGCTAATCATGGCAAGAATACATGCATTCAAAAACAAGTTGCAAATACGCTCCGGCACCTGCTGTGCCCGGAGCGTTTTGTTCATTTTTAGTTTTGTTATCGCTTCTGGCCTTCCGGTTTTTTCTCAGGAGTATTTTCAGCAGGAGGTCAAAACCAAAATTGATGTTACGCTCAACGATAGGCTCCATCAACTGGATGCATTCACAGAAATAGCCTATATCAACCATTCGCCCGATACCCTTCATTTTATTTGGTTTCATCTGTGGCCGAATGCTTACTCAAACAATGCCACACCATTAGCCAAACAGGTATTCCGGATCAATGGAAAGTCAAAGTTATTTGACGATCCGGAATTGAATGGGTTTATTGATTCATTGGACTTTAAGGTAAACGGTAAGCAGGTTCAATGGAATAGCTTACCCGAACAGCCCGACATTTGCCGCATCGAGCTGAACGAAGCCCTGAAAGCCGGCGATACTTTAATTATTACAACACCTTTCCGTGTAAAAATACCAAAGGGCGTGACATCGAGGTTAGGCCATATCGGCGAATCCTATCAAATATCGCAGTGGTATCCCAAGCCGGCAGTTTATGATCAGGATGGCTGGCATCCCATGTCGTATCTCGATCAGGGAGAGTTTTATGCTGAATTTGGAAGTTTTGATGTAAGTATAACATTGCCCGATAATTACACTGTGGGAGCAAGCGGAAACCTGCAAAACCAGCAAGAGATCGACAGGCTTGAAAAACTTGCTGCCGACAGCTCCTGGCTCAATGCTTCACACCTTGGAAGAGTTCCTTTCCCGGCTTCATCAAAACAGCTGAAAACACTGCAATACACAGCTGTTGGGGTGCACGATTTTGCCTGGTTTGCCGATAAACGGTTTAATGTAATGCAGGGAAAAGTAAAACTTCCTGCTTCGGGTAGGGAAGTAACCACCCGGGTGATGTTTACCAACAGGCAGTCGAACCTGTGGAAGCACGCCCTGGATGATGTGAATGACGCGATTTTGTGGACCTCAACAAAAGTTGGAGACTATCCTTATTCGCAATTTACAGCCGTTCAAAGTGCTCTGAGTGCTGGTTACGGTATGGAATATCCGGGCATAACGGTAATTGGCATTGCTGAGGACGCTTACTCGCTTGACGAAGTGCTTACGCACGAAATTATTCATAACTGGTTTTACAGCGCACTGGCATCCAATGAGCGAACGAATCCGTTTATGGACGAAGGTTTAACGAGCGCTTATACAGCCCGATATATGAAGGAAAAATATCCCTTGAAAAAGCTTTGGCAGATTTATTTTAAAAACTGGAAACTGGCCCGCTTTTTCAATATCGACCATTTGCCTGTGGAACGGATGCAGGAGCTGGAATGGCTGGCGCAGGCCCGCAATAATCGCGAACAGCCAATTAAACTGCCGGCAACCGAATTCAGCGACATTAATTATGGCGTTATCCTCTACAACAAAGCCTCTATCGCTTTTAATTATCTGCGGGCATCCCTTGGCGATTCGCTTTTCGATGCAGCCATGCGCGATTATTACCACAACTGGATGTTCAGGCATCCGCGGCCAAAGGACTTGCGCAGCAGTTTTGAATACCATACCGACAAAGAATTGTCCTGGTTTTTTGATGATTTAATAGGCACGACCAAACGCCTGGATTATAAAATGGTTCGTGTGAAAAACAATCAACTGCTCGTCGAAAATAATGCGGAGCTGGTTTCGCCTTTGCTCATCGCCGGTATGACCGCTGATTCAATCTTTTTCGAGAAATGGGTGGATGGCTTTGAGGGACAGCAATGGATTGAACTGCCCGAAGGTGATTATACAACAATACAAATCGACCCCGGCCATATAATGCCTGAAATTTTCAGGATAAATAATAACATCCAAAAATCCGGTGTTTTCCCCAAGGCAGATCCTGTAAAAACCCAACTCTTAATTACCGTTGATGATCCCGAAAAACATTCACTGATGGTTATGCCGGTTGTGAACTGGACCCGCGAAAATGGTTTTATGGCGGGCGTGGCACTCCATAACGGCTTTATTATCCCTAAACCTGTTGAATATTTCGTGATGCCGTTTTATGCATTCGGCAATAAAGATTTGGCTGGTTTTGGTAGCATAACCTACAATATCACTCCCTATGATAAATTGATCAGGCTGGCCGCTATTTCCGTGGAAGGATCCCAATTTGGCGCACCGGGCAATCAAAACTACCAAAAACTGAACACAGGAATTGATTTGTATTTCAGAAAAAGGGACATGACTTCCCCGATCTCACAAAAAGTCTATGGAAAATACACCACCGCATCCAATCTTTATCAGCTTGAACTTCAGGAAAATGCAGCAATGAATTCAATGATCCAATTTGGATATCAGTTAGAGAAACAAAGTGCCATCAATCCGTTTAGGCTACAGGCAGCTTTTGAATCCGGAAAATCCTACCAAAAAACTTCACTTGAATTCAACTACAGAATGAGTTACTTTGGAAAGGATAAAGGCTTGGATATCCGTTTATTTGCGGGAACCATGCTGAAAGAAGATTTGGAAATTCCTTTTTATGCCTTATCACCGGCCGGAAGAAGCGGCCATGAGCTTTATCTTTACCAGGGGACTTATCCCGACAGATTTGCCATTTTTCCATCCAATTTATGGTCGCGGCAAATGAGTCTTTCCGAAGGAGCTTTGGTTTCTCCTATAAACGATAGCCTGGGCTACAGCAGCTGGCTTGTTTCTCTTTCATTTACAAGCAGTTTGCCCGGAAAAATCAGCTGGTTGCCAGTGAAGCCTTTTGTCAATATGCTTTTGAACGATAAAGGTTTGGGTCATGTAAACAATACGCCCCTTTTCTTTGAAGCGGGTATAAAAGCAGGTTTCTGGAATTTGCTTGAAATTTATGTTCCACTGCTGGTATCCAAAAACATTGATTTGGCGAACGGAGCCTTCAAAAACAGGATTCGTTTTGTTTTCACACTCGACTCATTTAGCAAAAAACGACTGCTCTCACCCTAATGTCGAAATTCCCAAAATGTGTGAAACATGTAACTCTTACGCAGAATTGTGTAATATTTTTTAAGCGATTGATCCTGACCTTTGTTGGATTAAATCAATAATTTAAAGTAAATCAAAATTTACCATTATGCCCATTTTAACAATCCTTATCGTCATTATTGGTGTTGGAGTGATACTTTGGCTGATCAACAGCTTTATTCCCATGCACCGAACAGTAAAAAGTATTCTGAATGCAGTGGTTATCATCATTCTCGTGATATGGCTGCTGAAGGTATTTGGTGTACTGGACACTTTACAGAATGTTCAAATTTAATTAAAACTGTAAAGAAATCATTTAAAACTGCCCCGCCAGATGCGGGAAATATTTAAACCATAAAATAATGATTAAAACGAGAAGATTATACACAGCACTTTTTATAGCCGTTGCGGTAATTTTAATATTGCCGTCTAGCGGTTGCAAAAAAGATGAAGAGCCTAACAGAGAGACAAGTTACACCCTGAAGGTGCAGGATGTTTTAGGAGTTACAGGTACTGCCACTTTTATTGAATCAAGTAAAACTGCATCGACCATTAGATTGCAGCTTAATGGCGCTCCTTCAGGAACGCATCCGGCGGCCTTACATATGAATACGGTAGCCGAAGGAGGTGCAGTTGTTGTTGCACTAAATCCGGTGGATGCCTCCGGTTCCAGCACTACCAGTGTAAATTCGTTAACTTACGAACAACTGATCGCCTACGATGGCTTTATTAAAGTAACTAAAAGTAGTAGCGAACCTGATGTCGTTCTTGTACAGGGCGATATTGGCGGAAACGTGATTACTGACATCAATATTTCTTATCCGCTTGTAACCATTGCAGATTTTGGTGTTTCGGGAACAGCGCTGTTTGAAAAAAGAGAGAACGGAAACACACTTTTAACCATCGATCTTAATGGAACTATTGCCGGCGAAATCTATCCTGCAACCATTAACCTGAGTTCGATTGCAACCATTGGCGGTGGCCCGGTGACAAAAACACTGAGCAATGTGAATGGAACCACCGGTAAAAGTTACACCACTATCCGGAAACTGGATAACGGACTGGATATCACTTACGACAACTGGTTGGTTTATAATGGGTATATCAATATTTACCAAACAGCACCCTTATATGATAACATCATATGCCATGGAAATATAGGTTCAAATGTGGACTAAGGTTCTGTGAAATAGCATCTTAAATTTCGGCATGATTTCCGGATTATGCCGTAAACCCGAATACAAAAGGAAGCAAATTAAATAGCAGCGCTGACAAATTCGGCGCTGCTTTAACAATATAACCCAATGAGTAAGTCAACAGATACTGGCAATCAGGAGAGCAATTCAAGGAAGACAAAATCACTCTTACAAAAAGAGTTAGTTGCTTCTGAGATTCGCTACCTTCGCTTATTCGAATCAGCAAAAGACGGCGTTCTAATTCTCGATGCCAAAACCGGGAAGATCGTTGACGTTAATCCATTTTTGATTGATTTGCTGGGTTATTCAAGAGAAGAATTTATTGAAAAATCAATCTGGGAAATAGGCACTTTTAAGGATATCTACGAGAATAAAGAGAAATTTCTGGAATTGCAACAAAAAGAATATGTGCGCTATGATGAGTTGCCGCTGGTAACTTCGGCCGGAGGTGTAATTCATGTTGAGTTCGTTAGCAATGTGTATTTGGTAAACGATAATAAAGTTATTCAATGCCATATACGCGATATCACAGCAAGGAAAAAGGCAGAAGCAGTTCTTGAAAAAACTGCTAATGAACTCGCGGAGATTAAAAAATCTGCTGATGAACTAAATAAATTTACTGAAGACATCATTGACACAGTAGCTGAGCCGCTACTTGCCATTGACAAAGACTTACGAGTAATAAAAGCCAGCCGTTCATTCTATAAATTTTTCAAAGTAACGGCCGAAGAAACAATAGGTAAGCCTATTTATGAATTAGGAAATCATCAATGGGACATCCCCAAACTGAAAGAATTGCTGGAGGAAATCATTCCCGAGAAAAATTCCTTTGATGATTACGAGGTTGAACACCACTTTTCTACCATTGGCAGACGGGTGATGCTTTTAAATGCGCGGCAGGTAAAACGGGCATTTGGAAAAGAGCAGGTCATTCTTTTGGCCATTGAAGACATTACGGAACGAAAAGGCAAGGAAGATACCTTAAAAGAAAAACATCGTGCAACAAGTAATTCTTTAAACATACTGCTGAACCTTATGCATGCCCCAATTATTATTTGGGACACTTCAATGATCATAAGGCGATTTAACCGCAAATTTGAACTGCTGAGCGGTTATGATTCGGCTGAAGTGATCGGTAAAAAAATTGATCTGCTGTTTCCAAAAGAAAAAATTACGGCAACACTCGATTTGCTAAAAAATCATATTGCCGATGAAGAAGGAGTAGTTGAAATAGATATTTTAACAAAAGATAATGACATCAAAACCGTTTTGTGGACTTCATCGCGTATTCTTGATGAGGAAGGAAAAAATATTATTGCAACAATTTCGCAGGATATAACCAGTCGCAAACTTACAGAGGATGCGCTGAATTTTTCTGAAACCCGCTATCGTCGGTTGTTTGAGTCGGCCAAAGACGGAATTCTAATCCTCGATGCCGAAACCGGCAAAATAACAGAAGTGAACCCATTTTTAATTGAAATGCTGGGCTGGTCAAGAGAGGAATTTATTGAAAAATCAATCTGGGAAATAGGTTCATTTCAAGATGTTTATGAGAATAAAGAGAAATTTCTGGAATTACAACAGAAAGAATACGTGCGATATGACGACCTGCCACTTGAAACGGCTGACGGACGTAAAATAAGCGTGGAGTTCATCAGCAATAGCTACGTTGAAAACAACAAGAAGGTAATTCAGTGCAACATAAGGGAAACTACCGTTCGTAAACAATCGGAATTGGCCCTTCAAAAGAGTGAATCTCAACTCCGCACACTTGTAAAAACGATCCCCGACTTAGTTTGGCTAAAAGACGAGAACGGAATTTACCTCTCGTGCAACCCGATGTTCGAGCGGTTTTTTGGCGTCATAGAACAAGATATCATTGGTAAAACCGATTATGATTTTGTGGACCGCGAATTGGCCGACTTCTTCCGCGAAAACGACCGGAAAGCTATGAAGGCAGGCAAACCTACCAGCAACGAAGAGTGGGTAACCTTTGCTGACGATGGCCATCGTGCCTTTTTGGATACCATAAAATCCCCGATATATGATGCAGACGGAGCGCTGATTGGTGTTATGGGTATTGGGCGCGACATAACAGAACGGAAGCTGGCAGGGCAGGTGCTACAGGCCAGTGAAGAACGTTTTCGGGCTATTTTTGATCAAGCTCCAATTGCTTTTGCCATGCTTGATTTGCAAGGCCATCCCATCTTATCCAATAAGCGGTTTTCAAAAATGCTTGGTTACAGCAAAGATGAGTTAGCTAAAATGATGTTTACTGAATTTACTTATCCGGAAGATATCGACATGGATTTGAATCAGTTTACTGACTTGAAAGCTGGAAAAATATCCAGATACAGTTTGGAAAAAAGGTACATCCATAAAAACGGAAATTTGATATGGGCTAACCTTTTTGTTACCGCATTAAACGATAGCAATGGTGTGCCACAGGAAATTATAGGCATGGTGGAGGATATTACCGAAAGTAAACATATTCAACATAAACTTAAGGAAAGCGAAGCAGAATTCAGGACCATTACCGAAAACTCTGCCGATGCTATTTTTATTACGGATAAGGAAGGTAAATACATTTATGTTAATAAACAGGCTGTTGATTTACTGGGTTATTCAAAAGAAGAATTACTGACATTTACACTTGCCGATATCTCACCCAAAAACAGGAGGGAAGAGTATTTTAAAATTTTTCAGCAACTTTTTATTAAGGGCAGTTCCTATTCCGAGATAGAAATGGTGAGGAAAGACGGGAGTTATGCCGACACAGACCTGAATGCCGTTCTGCTTCCAAATGGATGGATTTACGGTAGCTGTCGCGATATTTCAGCACGAAAAAAATTGGAAAAAGAATTGATAGAAGCCAAAGAAGGAGCAGAAGAAAGCGACAGGTTAAAAACAGCTTTTCTGGCCAATATGAGCCACGAAATCAGGACACCCATGAATGGTATCCTCGGTTTTACGGAGCTGCTTAAAGAACATGGCTTGAGTGGCGAGGAGCAGCAGGAATATATCAAAATTATTGAAATAAGCGGCGCCCGTATGCTCAATATTATAAACGACATCATTAGCATTTCTAAAATAGAATCAAATCAAATAGAAATCACCTTGTCGGAAGTGGACATAAACAGACAGATTGAAGATATTTATAATTTCTTCAGACTTGAAGCTGAAAATAAAAAACTGAGTATTTCATTTAAAAATGGTTTACCCACAAATAAAGCGATCATAAAAACAGATAGCGCAAAAGTTTATGCAGTACTCACCAACCTGGTGAAAAATGCCATCAAGTTTACCCAAAAAGGATCCATTGAACTTGGTTATCTGAAAAAAGAAGGATTTTTAGAGTTTTATGTAAGAGATAGTGGTTCGGGGGTGCGTACTGAACAAAAGGACATGATTTTTGAGCGGTTCAGGCAAGGCAGCGAGTCATTGACCCGGAATTATGAAGGAGCAGGCCTCGGATTATCCATATCAAAGGCTTATGTGGAAATGCTGGGCGGAAAAATCTGGGTCACAAATAATAATAACGGGGATGCTTCTGGCGCTACGTTCTATTTTACGCTGCCGGCCAATCATATTAAGCAATCGGAAAATATCTCCCAGCATGTTCAACCGGTAGAAGCATCAAAAAATGAATTCAGGAAGCTTAAGATTTTAATTGTTGAAGATGATAAAAATTCAGAATTGTTGATCAGCAAAATGGTGGAAGGATTTGCAGGAAAAGTTTTAAAAGCAACAACAGGGATTGATGCGATTGAAGTATGCCTCAGAAATCCTGATATCGATTTGGTGCTGATGGATATTAATATGCCAAGATTGAATGGCTATGAAGCCACACGTAAAATCAGAGAGTTTAATACAGAGGTGGTGATTATTGCCCAAACTGCTTATGCATTATCCGGTGACCGGGAGAAGTCGCTAGCCGTAGGGTGCAATGATTATATCACCAAACCAGTTCGCAGAGCTGCTTTAAACAAAATTGTAAACCATTACTTTCCGGCAACGGCCAAAACCTAAAAATATGTGAATAATGTAAATCATTTATTTATTTATGTAACAATTTTGGAGTTAGACAGCAATATCTTTGACGATGCAATAACACAATTGCACCATTAATAATTGAAACAATGAAAAAAATATTTTTTACACTGGCTGCAACAGTCTTTATTGCCGGAATTCTTCTAACAAGTTGCAATTCACCGTCCAAGAAAATTGAAAAGGCAGAGGATAATGTGGTGGATGCAAAAGAGGCTGTAATAGATGCACAAAGCGATTTGAATCAGGCGATACAGGATTCAATTACTGAATTTCAGCAATTCAGGATAAAATTTCAAAATCAAATTACCGCCAATGAAAAAAGTATTACCGACTTAAGATTAAGCATTGCGAATGCAAGCCAGACAAACAAGATAATCTATGAGAAAAAATTGGCTGAGTTAGAAGAGAGAAATAATACCCTCAAGATTAAATTGGCCGAATACAATGAAGAAGAAACGGACAAATGGCAAACATTCAAGTCGGAGTTTAAACGCGATATGGATGAATTGGGGAAAGCATTTTCCGATTTCACGGTAAGTAGTAAAGATTAAAGCGATAACAATTTAAGATCATGGGAAACTTACTTTATATTATCGCAGCAATACTGATAATTATCTGGGCAATCGGCTTTGTCGGATACAGCACTGGTGGATTATTTCATATCATACTGGTGGTTGCAGTTGTTGCAATAGTAAGTAAGTTTTTCCTAAACAGAAGAAGGAGTAAAAAGTTCTTTTAAATGCTTTTGAAATTTAGACTAAAGATTTTTGGACAAGAGTAGAGGTTCAAAGTTGTTCATATTTTGGTTGGGTTTGGTTTTTGGTTTGAAAGAGGCTGTCTCAATAGTTGATTCAGCCTCTTTTCTATTCTATTGCCACTACCAGTGAATATTTCATAAAAACTTCTATTAATCGATGGCAATTTCAACATGATTTCATGCTTAAATAAAGATTGAGGCTGAGGTTAAGATGGACAACCTACTCAACCTTAACCTCAGCCTCAACCTTCCATTCATGTTCTTATCAAAGTGTGATTTATGTAAGATTATTCAGAAAATATATAACAATGAACCACCCTTCATTTTTTATCTTTCGACCAAAATAAAACGGAAAAATAATAAATCATGAATGTATTACTGGTATATCCCAAATATCCTGATTCTTTCTGGAGTTTCACGCATGTATTGCGCTTTATTTCTAAAAAAGCGGCGGTGCCTCCTTTGGGTTTAGTTACCATTTCGGCTATGTTGCCTTCAGGATGGAACAAGGAACTGGTTGATCTGAATGTTACATCCCTTCGAAGCAGCGATATTGCCTGGGCCGATTATGTTTTTTTAAGCGCTATGTATATTCAGAAAGAATCAGTAGATAAAGTGTTGGAAGAATGTACGAAAAACAAGGTTAAAGTTGTTGCCGGCGGTCCGCTCTTCACGCAGGAATACGATAATTATCCGCAGATAGATTATTTTGTACTGAACGAAGCAGAGATTACGCTGCCTCTATTTCTCAAAGATCTTGATTCAGGAGATAAACCCCAGCGAATTTACAAAACCAGCGAATTTGCCGATATCACTTCCACCCCGGTTCCTGATTACCATTTATTATCGGCAAAAGACTATGCTTTTATGAATATCCAGGTTTCACGCGGCTGCCCATTCGCCTGTGATTTTTGCGAAATTACAACCCTGTTAGGACATAAGGTTAGAATGAAAACCCCACAACAGGTTTTGGATGAGCTGGAAGCGATATACAAGCTGAACTGGAGGGGACCGGTATTGATAGTTGACGATAATTTTATCGGAAATAAACATGAAATAAAAAACAACCTCCTTCCGGCAATGAAAAGCTGGATGCAAGACCATAATTACCCGTTCAAATTCAATACGGAGACCTCCATAAATTTGGCCGATGAGGAAGAACTGTTGCAGCTGATGGTGGAAACCGGTTTTATTTCCACATTTGTTGGCATCGAAACACCAGAAGAAAAATCGCTTCATGCATGTCAAAAAAGTCAAAATAAAAACAGAAACTTGCTGCAAAGTGTGAAGAAAATACAAAATGCAGGCATGCAGGTTTCCGGAGGTTTTATTGTGGGTTTCGACACGGATACGCCATCCATTTTTCAGCGACAGATTGATTTTATCCAGCAAAGTGGCATTGTTTCCGCAATGGTTGGCCTGCTGAATGCTCCCAAAAACACAAAGCTTTATCAACGACTTGAAGCCGAAAATCGGTTGATTGCTGTATCATCGGGCAACAACACCGATACCTCAATGAATTTTATACCAATTATGGATCCTGATGAATTGCTCAGCGGTTATAATAAAATAATCACCGGTATCTATTCGCCTAAACCCTATTATCAGCGGATACGACAGTGCTTAAAGCATTATAAACGCCCTAAAACCGGAAATGGAAAAGTACAGTTGAACTACCTGGCAGCTTTTGCAAAATCATTATTTATCATCGGAATCGCCAGCAAAGGCCGTCGCGAGTATTGGAAATTTTTGTTTTGGACGCTTTATCGAAAACCTGAATTAATTATTGATGCCGTAACCTTCGCGGTGTATGGCTATCACTTTCGCACCGTATATGGATTAAGAAATAAAAGCAGATAATATAATAATAAACAGAATAAAATGAAAACACTTCTATCTCTTACACTTGTTAAAAACAGCTTAGCCAAAATTGGGATTCACATCAGAAAACAGCTTTTTGTGGTTTTGGCTTTCACTTTGTTGGCAGGATGTTCACTCAACCTGGTAACAGGTCGCAAGCAGTTGAGTTTAGTTCCCGAATCGGAGCTCCAATTGATGGCCGTCAGCCAGTATAACACTTTTTTATCCGAGCACAAAGTTCTGAAATCGTCCAATAGCAGCGATGCTGCAATGGTTGATCGGGTTGGAGCGCGTATATCAAATGCTATTACCAACTATTACATTAGCAAGGGACAACAATCGGTAATTGATGGATACACCTGGGAGTTTAATACCATAGAAGATGAAGCCGTTAATGCCTGGTGTATGCCCGGTGGAAAGGTGGTTGTTTACACCGGCTTGCTACCAGTGGCTCAAAATGAAACTGCACTTGCTATTGTTGTGGGTCACGAAATTGCCCATGCCGTTGCAAAACATGGCAGCGAAAGGATGAGTCAGGGAATGATGCAACAATTGGGAGGGATGGCTTTGGAAGTAGCTTTGTCACAAGAACCGCAAGCAACACAAAGTTTGTTTTTGCAATCGTATGCCATTGGAAGCCAGGTAGGGGCTATGTTGCCCTGGTCGCGGCAACAGGAAACCGAAGCCGATCAGTACGGATTAATTTTTGCTGCCATGGCCGGTTACAACCCGCAGGAAGCAATTCCCTTTTGGGAACGGATGTCAAACGCAGGTGGAGCAAGTCCGCCTGAATTTCTAAGCACGCACCCTTCTAGTCAAACAAGAATAAGAAAGCTAAGACAGTTTATGCCAGAAGCTATGAAATATTACAACAAAACAAAATAATTCTGAGGATGACCATAAATTAGTAATCACAGTGATAGTTCCAGAATTGGACTCTAATCAAATATAAATCAAGTATTAAAGCTGTTGCAAGATTATTTCATCTTAGCTGAAATTCGGCCATTAAATAAAAATTCTGACTAATTGTGTGAAAGATGTAAATTATTTCAGAAATTATGTAACGCCATGCGTAGCCGCTTAGCTGACCTTTGTATGGATAAATTTTTTAATCATTTAAAACAAATAATAATATGAGTTCAGGAAAAGTTTTTTTAGGCGTAATAGCCGGAGCAGCCACCGGTGCGTTGCTAGGGATTTTATTTGCCCCTGCAAAAGGATCGAAAACCCGTAAACGCATAACCAGGAGAGGCGAGGACTATTTAGACGAGTTAAAGGATTCATTTGAAGAATTGCTTGATGGATTTACTAATAAGATAGAAAAAGTAAAAGATGAAGTTTCTGATTATGCCGATAAAAAATTGGGCAAATTAGAAAAAATCGATAAAGACGCGAAGCAATTATAGATGCGGATAGTTTTCGGGATCGCATTAATATTCCGAAAAATTAAAGGGGACACAAGTGTCGTGTCAATGCTACTGTGTCGGTTAAGTCGCAGCAATTTTTTCTCAATTCAAAAAAGAAATTCTGCACATCCCGCACATGCGGGACGTAAAGGATTTATTTTGCAGAGTTGGGGAAAAAGAACAAGACTTGGGCCGGCTAAAGTAGTGTTGACATGACACAAGAAGAACCATTGAAAATATAAGCTTCATAAGAACTTAACAAGGCATCAATGGACGCATCGAATACTTTCAATTTGCTGACCCAAACTGAATAGATGAGTCATAAACCAAGCTTGGTCAATGAAGATATACATTCAATGGTTCTTATGAATCCTCCCAAAAACAGCAAATTAGTGTCTGTCCATAATGTCCGATATCTGCGTTGCACTAAAAATTTTAAATCCTCGAATACTTCAGTATACTGCGGTTAAAAATTTTTATACGCCCTGCCTGACGGCCAGGTTTATCTGCTGAAGGCAGGCAGGCTTGATCTCGGCCATTATGAATCAGCCACTGGATTTTATGGACAGACTAATTAATACAATATAAAGCTGAAATACAATGGATGACAACGTGAAGTTAATTGAAACGCTACTGAAAAGTTCTATCAATTATGGCGTAGCTGAGATAGACTTGATAAAGCTTAGGGCTTTAAACAAGACTTCGGATGTAGTATCCAGTTTGATACCACCTGCCCTTGTTTTTTTTGTCTTGTTTCTGTTTCTGCTTTTCATAAGCTTCGGGCTGGCCATCTGGCTGGGGCAAATTACAGGAAATAATTTTTACGGATATTTTATAATTGCGGCATTTTATGCCATTGTGGGTCTTGTACTGCATTTTACAATGCATGATTGGATTAAAAGGAAGGTTTGTAATTATTTGGTTAAGCAACTGTTTAAATAAATTAAGATGGAAAAAAAAACGACTTCTGCTGAACTTAAAGAAGCGATTCAATTGCGTGAGGAGATAAAGATTGTTCATCTTCGGGAGATGCGGACTAATTTTTCCATTATCTACGAGCGCTTAAAACCGGCAAATATCATTAAGAGCACCTTAAATGGAATTGGCTCTTCTCCCAATCTTTCTAAAAATATTTTGAACACTGGGCTTGCTCTGCTTGCAGGTATTCTTTCAAAAAAAGCGCTATCAATTGGCGATTCAAACAGTAAATCAAGGAAACTTTTAGGCTTGATTTTGCAGTTAGGTATTACAAACATGGTTATTTATGGCCCGGATGCAATAAAATCGTTCTTCCTTAATGTTTTCAGTAAAAGAAAAAAACTGGATTAACCGTTGCAAACATGGCGATTTAGTTTGGACAATATCTTCCGTCTAAAACCTGAGCTAAGCTGCTATTAAAAAGAATGGGACTGAAATAAAAAAAATTGTACCATTTTGTAAATGCTGAGAGCCTTAACGAAGGAGAAAATGTGGTTAAAATTGTGGCATTGTGTATTTTCGTATTACTGATAGCAAATGCTTCTGCATTTGCACAGGAAACTCCAACCCCAAATGATTCTACCCATTTGTACGAGAACATCGAAACCTATTCCGAACGAAGCCGTTTTACCAAGTTTATGTTTCGGCTGTTTTACAAACCGGTTGCACCTGCTCCCACACAAAAAATACTGAATAAAAGGCTGATCCAACAACCCTACAGCTCCATTGAAGGAAAAATCATCAGGAAAATTCATATTGTAACACTCGATCCATTTGGGACTTCTATTGGTGATACCATCCGGGGTTCACTCAATTTTCTTACAAGAGCAGGCAATAATTTTCATATTAAAACCCGTTCCTCCACTATCCGAAATCTGCTGCTAATCACTAAAAACCAGGCTTTCGATTCGCTGTTGGCTCAAGAATCGGAGCGTTTGGTGCGCAGCATGAATTATATTACTGATGTTTCATTTTATGCGGTTGCAGCGCATGGAACAACCGATTCGGTTGATGTTTTCATTCGCGAACTGGACAGCTGGAGTCTGATTCCCGGAGGTTCCTTCTCCGATTCACGGCTTAGCTTTACGCTTAGAGAAAACAATCTCCTTGGCCTGGGACATAGCTTTCAAAACGGCTTTGTGCGAACCCACTCAACCGGCGACTTTGCATTCAGGACAAAATATTTCGTTCCCAATATCCACAATACCTATATCAATGCTACCCTGCAATATGGCACCGATGAATATGGCAATACGATAAAAAGCATTGCTTTTGACCGCCCGTTTTTTTCGCCTTTGGCAAAGTGGGGGGGAGGTGTGAGTTTTTCACAGCACCTGCATAAAGATTCAGTTTGGACAATCAACACCATGCGATACAAATACAACGCACAAGATTTCTGGGCTGGAGGCGCTGTGCCTGTTTTCAAGGGAAAATCGGTTTATAGCCGCTCCACAAAATTCATTGCAGCCGCGCGTCTCACCCGATTTCGGTTTGTTGAGGAACCTCCAGAAACAGTTGACACACTGCGATTTTATACCGATGAAAACTTCTACCTGGCAAGCATAGGACTTTCAACACGCCTGTATGTTAAGGATCAGTATATCTTTAAGTTTGGCATCACAGAAGATGTTCCGGTTGGAAAAGTAATTGGCCTGACTGGCGGCTATCAGGAAAAAAATAGTTTCGGGCGTTTCTATTTCGGGGCACGGTTTTCAACAGGTAATTATACCAGATGGGGATACCTAAGTTCCAATTTCGAACTTGGTACTTTCGTCTATGATTCACAGGCTGAGCAGACTGTTTTCAGGGTAGGAGCAAATTATTTCACGCATTTGTTTGAAGTTGGACGCTGGAAATTCAGGCAATTTGTTAAACCAGAGGTTATTATCGGCATGCAGCGCACTGCTTACGATAGCCTGACCCTCAATAACGCATACGGACTGAGAGGTTTTTACAGCCCGGTATTGTCGGGCACCAGCCGCTTGTTATTGACATCGCAAACACAATCCTATGCGCCGTATAATTTTATAGGGTTTAATTTTGGGCCCTTTTTAAATGTTTCGCTGGGTATGCTTGGTGATGCAAAACAGGGCTTCAGGTCGGGCAAGGTGTATGCGCAAATTGGCTTGGGTGTTTTAATAAAAAACGACAACCTTGTGATGAATGCCTTTCAGGTATCCATCTCTTTTTATCCGGTTATTCCGGGCCAGGGAAATAATATTTTTAAACTGAATTCCTTCCAATTGAACGATTTCGGCTTCCGTGATTTTGAGATTGGAAAACCGTCAACAGTGCATTACCGTTGAGATGAGATGTCTCTTTTTATTGTATACAAAATACTTCTATTTTTGTTAAACAAATATGTGAAACATACAACTCTTGTCAATAGTTATGTAACAAAAACTCTTGAAAAAGGGCGCAACTTAGCACAAACTAATTATAAACTCATTTCTATGTCATTGTCACCATGAGCAAACCCAGAAAATTCATAAAACGTCTTGTCAAGGTGGCCTTATGGGTAGTCTTTGGCATTGTTATGTTTTTTATTCTGGTAGCCCTGCTTATTCAAATTCCTTCTGTTCAAAATACAATTATTGATTATGCGGCTTCCTATGTAAGCGGCAAAACCAATACAAAGGTGGAAATTAAAAATATAGGCATCTCCTTCCCGAAAGCCATCGCTTTGAAAGGTATTTACCTGGAAGATACCCAATCCGACACTTTATTCTATGCCGGATTGGTGAAAGTAAATATTGCGCTTTTCGACTTGCTGTCAAGCAAAATAAACATCGCTTCCTTTGCACTTGAAGACGCCACCATCAAACTATACAGCAGCCAAACCGATCCATTGTTCAACTACAATTTTCTGATCACATCATTTAGCGATACCACCAAACAGGTAGATACAACATCAGCTGCCCCTTCCAAATGGACATTCAGCATCGATAAGGTAAAACTGAAAAATGTGTTGTTCACTTACAATGATGTTTATGGCGGGATGGGTGTATTTGCAGCAGTAGCAAAGTCAGCTATCAGGGTGCAAGAAATCGCTCCTGAGAAATCGTTATATGCTTTTAATGAATTGTTGTTGAGTGGTTTATCCGTTATTGTGCAAAGGAGTGACCCAACAAAAACACAACCAACAAATTCGGAAAGTATTCCGCCAAAAATCGTCGCAAAAAAGCTTCAGATCAGCAACTCTTCGGTAACTTATAATGATTCAGTTAGTTATATGTCAGTTGTTTCGGTAATAGAACAATTAGGGCTTGAAGATGCTTCGATCGATATCCAAAAAGAATTATTGCTTTTCGACCAATTAACGCTGGCGAAAAGCGATATTCGTTACCACGATTCCAAAGAGAAAATGGCAACCGCTACGGCAGTTTCAGATTCCCTTTCGCCTTCCGGTAGCAATTGGAAAGTTACCGCCAACCGGTTGAATATGGACGACAATGTGTTTATTTATCAGGTAGGCGATATGGCTGAAGCGAAAAATGAATTTAATCCCAAATATCTGTATTTCAAACACCTGATCGTAGATGCAAATGATTTCCATTATGAGAAAGACCTTATAAATATAGCTATAGAAGAATTAAGTCTTATTGATCAGCATGGATTTGAAATCAACAGCCTGGAAACAAATTTTAAGATGGATGAAACTTCCATCACAACGGATAAACTAAAGCTAAAAACCCCTAACACAACCATTGATGCCGATTTTTACCTGCAGTTTTCCTCGCTCGAATCGTTTACCAAGGATTTTGAATTCAGCAAGCTAAATCTTGTCATGCGAGAGGTGAACTTTAAAAGCTCCGATCCGCTGTATTTCAGCAATGACTTAATTAAGCTGCCGTTGTTTGCAAACAATTCGAATACCACTAACATTAGCGGAACCATAAACGGGCCGCTAGACAATCTGACTGGCAAGAGCCTGGTGATAAAAACCGGTAAAAACACCTTGCTGAAAACCGATTTCAGCATCACAGGATTGCCTGATGTTAAAAAAGCTTCCTACAATTTCCCAAATCTAAAAGTAATCTCAGGCAAAAGGGATATTGAAATGCTGGCAGGACCGTCAATTCCGGAAAATATTGAACTCCCGGAAAAGCTCAATCTTGATATTGTTTTCAAAGGAAAAATCACAGCATTTGAATCTAGACTGGACCTGAACAGCAGTTTTGGAGCCATTAACCTTGATGCATGGGTTGACAAAGATGAAAATTTCAGCGCTAATCTAAGTGTGAATAGTTTTGATGCAGGCCTGCTTCTCAAAGATACTGTTCTTTATGGCCCGGTTTCATTAACAGCCGAAGCAGCAGGGCAGGGGCTTGACAAAGAAACTGTAATGGCTGATATCAAAGCGGAAGTAACACAGTTTTACTTCAATAGCTATACCTACCATAACCTAAACCTGGATGGAACCCTTTTTGGACAGGAATTTTCCGGAAAAATCAATCTGGACGATGAGTATGCCGTATTCGATTTTGAAGGACTGGTAGGCTTAAATCCAGGGATGGAATTCTATCAGTTCACATTGGATGTGCCGGGAGCCAACCTTCAGAAACTCAATTTTATGAAAGACAATGTACGAGTCGGCCTAATGTTATCGGCAAATTTTCAGGGCCGAACTGTTGACAAACTTTATGGTGAAGTTGGAATTAACAAGCTAACAGTGGCTCAGGGCGAACAGGTATATGTGCTTGACTCGCTGCTTTTCACTTCTGTAAATGAGCCGGTGAAAAGTGAATTTATTCTCAGCAGTCCGCTGGTTGATGCAACATACACGGGAACGATTTCGCCTATAGCTATTTCATCGGAACTTACGCGTTTTTTCAACCAATATTTTCCACTAACCGATGATGTTGAAATGACCAAAAACAGCCAGCCAGCTGACTTTAGTTTCGATATCCAGCTTCATAATCATCCCATCCTTTCAGAAACTCTTTTGCCACAGTTAAATGTTTTTCAGCCGGGAATCATTCAGGGAAGTTATAACAGTGAGGCGAATGACCTGAAAATACATGCCATTTTGAACAGGATTGTATATGGCACAACAGAAATTACGGATATGGTCATCGATGTAAAGTCGGATGCTGCTGAACTGCTATGGTCGTTATCGAGCAGCGCGGTTTCAAATGATCAGGTAAAACTGGATAACTTCCTTTTGGAAGGTAAAATGGCTGATAACACCCTGTTTGCAAACCTTTCGTCAATTGATGAAGACCAAAGGAAAAAGATTTTAATCCGCTCACAGATAACGAAGCCCGAAGACAACTACAAGCTGACGTTCAACCCTGACGATTTATTCCTGATGAATAATCGCTGGAACATCAATCCGGAAAACTATATTGAATTCAGTGACGAAGGTTTTCTAATCCATAAGCTGTTTCTGAACAATACGGTAAACCAGATCAACGTATCTTCTGTAAATCAAGAGTTTAATGACGACCTGAATATTGAACTCGTTAATTTCAAACTGGACGACATTTCCCGGCTTATCGAAAAAGATTCAAGCTTCGTAAAGGGAACGCTTGATGGAAATATTTTGTTGAAACGGGTAAATAATACCTATGGTGTAATTGCCAATGCAACAATCAACGAGCTTTTGGTTAAAGAAATTCCTGTGGGTGATGTCACGATTAAAACAACCAATCCAAAACCCGGAAAATTTGTCCTGGAGTTGAATTTGTCGGGGCCTGATAATAAGCTTTCAGCTGAAGGTTATTTTATGGCCAATGAGGACGACAATTCAATCCATGTAAAAACAGCCATTCAGTCGCTGTCCATGAAAACCGTCGAGGCCTTTTCAATGGGTAAAATCTCAGAGTCTTCGGGAACATTATCAGGTGACTTAGCGGTTCAGGGATCTGTCAGTTCCCCTGAAATTACCGGCGATTTGGTTTTCAATGATGTGTTTGTAAAACCTGCAGTGCTGAATAACCGACTGCATATCAGTAATGAAACCATCCAATTTAAGCCCGGAGGTATTTATTTCAGTTCGTTTACGCTAACCGATAAAGATCAGAATTCAGCAATCATCGACGGCTCTGTTCAGATGAACAAATTCAGCGATTTTGTTTTTGCCCTCAAACTGAAGTCAACTGATTTTTTGTTACTCAACACCAATTCGGACGACAATGAAAATTATTACGGACGCATGATCATCGATAGCAAGATCAATATAAAAGGGCCTCTTGCACTGCCCATTATCGATGGAAGGGTTAGGATTAAGCGCGGATCTAATTTCACTTTTGTTGTCCCCGAAAACAGGCTTACGACTGACAAAGGTGATGATATCGTTGAATTCAATAGTCCAAAAAACATGAGCCAGATTCTTTATCAAGAGGGAAAACCGAAAGCGCCTGGAACCGGTTTTACAGGATTTGACCTGTCCACCATTGTTGAAATTGATAAGCAGGCCACTCTGAGGCTCTTAATGGATCCTACTTCAACAGATTCGCTGGTGGTAAGAGGCGAAGCAGCCTTGAGTTTTTCGATCGACAGAAGCGGAAAAATGAGCCTTACGGGAGCTTATAATTTGGACGAGGGCAGCTACCTGGTGTCGCTCGAATCAGTGGTAAAACGCAGATTTGATATTTTGTCCGGAAGTACCATCATCTGGAATGGCGATCCATTGGATGCTATAGTATCCATCAATGCCAGGTATGTAGTAAAGGCTGCGCCCTACGATCTTGTAGCACATCAAATGGCAGGAATGACTGCGGCCGAAAGCGGGGGCTATAAACAACAATACCCATTTTGGGTGTTGCTAAAATTGAATGGCGGTATACTGCAACCTGTTATCAGTTTCGAAATCCAGCTACCACCCGAAGAAAAAGGAATTCTTGGTGGCGCTGTAAACCAAAAACTGAACATGCTTAACGAAGATGTATCAGCGCTAAACAAACAAGTTTTTGCCCTCTTGGTGCTGGGGCGCTTTATTCAGGAAAATCCATTGCAAACCGCTTCGGGCGGCACTTCAACACTGGTACGTTCAACGGTAGGGAGATTTTTATCTGCTCAGCTAAACCAGTTGACTTCGAAAGTATTACCCGGGGTAGAGATGAATTTTGATATCCAATCGTACGAAGATTATCAGTCGGGGGAGGCTGAAGGCCGGACACAAGTGGAAATTGGAATCAAGAAGCAACTTTTTAACGAACGGCTTTCGGTTCAGCTCGGAGGCGCTATTGATGTGGAAGGGGAAAAGGCCAGAACCAACCAGGCCACCGATATCGCCAGTGATATCCAGATAGAATACCGCCTGACAAAGGATGGTCGCTACCGGCTTAAAGGCTTCAGACATAACCAGTACGAAGGAGCTATCGAAGGCCAGTTGGTCGAAACAGGATTTGGAATCGTTTATGTACGCGATTTCAACCAGTGGAAAGATTTATTTAGAAAGCCACAAACAAAAAGTGACTCAACCCAAAGCGAACAAAAGCCATGACAAGAAGCATCCGATATATCAGCATTTTTATCTTTGCCAGTTTGCTATTTGCGGCCTGCAGCGGAATAAGGCGTCTGCCTCCCGGCGAAAAACTTTATACCGGAGTAGATATTGAACTGGAACACAACGAAAAGCTGGAAAAAAAGAAAAGCCGGTTTATAGAGAAGGTAGCTGAAAACAGCATTCGCCCTAAGCCGACTAAAAGTTTTCTGGGAATGCGCCCCCGCGTGTGGTTATATTTAATAACCAATGATAAGCCCAATACCTGGGTGGGAAAACAGCTCAGAAAATTAGGAAAAGCCCCAATATATCTGAGCACGATTAAACCCGGAATAACTGCCGGCATCATAGATGCGCACTTATTTAATATCGGCATTTTCAATGGGATTACCGCTTACGAGCTTGTTGAAAAAGAACACACAGCTAAAATTATCTACACCAGTCATATTCATAAGCCCTATACTTTTGGCGAACTGACTTATGCCATTGCTGATGACAGTTTGAAAAAACTGATACTTTCCGAAAATGAAGAAAGTCTGATAGAACCTGGCAATGACTATAACCTGGAAATTTTGCGCAGCGAAAGTGACCGTATTGATGCCTTAATGAAAAACAGCGGCTACTTCTATTTCAATCCCGACTATTTGCTTTTCAAAGCCGACACTTCTTCGGCCGATGGCGTAGTGCCTGTGCAGCTTACATTAAAGGATAGTATTCCGGATGATGCGCTGAGAGTTTACAGCATTAACGATGTCTATATTGATCAGGATTACACCTTATCACAGGAACATTCAGACAAAAATGCAGACACCATGCATTACCGCAAATACTTATTTCGCGGCACAAATTCAAATCAGAATATCAGGCCAGATGTCATCTTAAAATCAGTTTATCTCCGCAAGGGAGGGGTCTATTCACGGAAGAACCATGAAATCACCCTTAACCGGTCGATGTCGATGGGCAATTTCAAATTTGTTCAGGTGAAATTTACTGATAGCGACTCCACTGCCGGTTTACTGGATGTTGACCTGCTAATGACCACCATGCCCCGCAGAACTTTCAGGGCAGAGATGGAACTTGTTTCAAAATCGAACAAATTCGCTGGTCCGAGGATAAACCTGAGCCTGCTGAACAGGAATACTTTCAGTGGAGGCGAATTGTTGAACCTGAGTCTGGGGGGATCATACGAAATTCAACTGAGCGGGAAATCTGAAAATTTATACTCTTTTTCCTTAAACCCCCAGATTGAATTAACTTTCCCACAATTGATTGTTCCATTTAATATCAACGTTCATAACAGCTATTTTGTACCAACAACACAGCTCTCCCTTTCTTACAACTTTTTGAAAAGGGTTAACTATTTCGATATGCAGACTTTTCAATTCAGTTTTGGCTACCGGTGGAAAGAAAATATCAGGAAACAACATGATTTTAGTCCCGTTGGGTTAAGTTTTACAGTGCTTTCCAACGAATCTGAGGCTTTCAAAGCCTTGCTGGCAGACAATCCTTTTTTGAAGAGAAGTTATGAAGAGCAGTTTATAGCCGGGCTCAATTATTCCTTCACCTACAACGAGCAGGTTATCCCGTTTAAGAGATTGCAGTTCTTTTTTCAGGGCACAGCCGAAACAGCCGGAAATGCCTTTTCGCTGGCGAAGATAATCGGTGGTGAAAAACCCTCATCCGATGATCCATCAACCATTGTAGGTTCGATATATGCTCAATTTGCCCGGCTGAGTGTAGATTTTCGCACTTATTACGCGCTAGATACAAAAAGCAAACTGGCCATGCGCTTTTATGCAGGTGTGGGCAAACCATACGGAAACTCTTCCATATTGCCCTATTCCAGGCAGTTTTTTAGCGGTGGCGCCAATAGCCTGCGTGCTTTTCAAATCAATTCTGTTGGGCCGGGCACGCATTTTCAGGATGGAAGCACAGGAAGTTTTCTTCAATTGGGCGGTGATATTAAACTCGAACTCAACGCAGAATATCGCTTTACCATTTACAAGTTCTTCAAAGGAGCCCTTTTTGTCGATGCAGGCAATGTGTGGCTGCATGAGTCGAGCCCAGCAAGCATTGGGAGCCCGTTTAAATTTTCGCAGTTTATGGATGAAATTGCTGTAGGTACCGGAGTAGGTGTCCGGTTTGATATTTCCTTCTTCCTGCTGCGGTTCGATCTGGCCTTTCCGCTAAGGAAACCCTGGCTCGAAGAGAACCACCGCTGGGTTACCAAACAGATAGCCTTTGGCAGTTCTGCCTGGCGAAAAGACAACCTGATCCTTAATGTAGCCATTGGATACCCTTTTTAACTGTAATTTATGTAACATTTATCAGGAATTGTGTAAAGTTCTATCTGCTAAATGTGCTCATCTTAGGCTCGTTAATAATCACCTAAAAATATCAAAATGAAAAGATCAATTTACTACTTTATTTTGCTTGCTTTAATGGCAGGAATGGGATTTACATCCTGTGTATCAAACAAAAAATTTACAGCTTCTGAGGCAAGGGTTGCTGAACTGCAAAAGGAAAATGCAGCATCACTTAGTCAACTGAATGAGTGCAAAATGCAGACCATGAAACTTAGAGAAGAATCGGCTTCCATTCAAAACGACCTGAATTTGCTCTCTTCCGAATCAGAAATGACCATTAAAGATCAGGCTGCACGCTTAAAAGACCTGAGAGAAATCATTCAAGCCCAAAATGACAGAACCACCAGCCTGAAAAATTCAATCTCAAAGGCACTGTTAAATTATAAAGCAGACGAACTGAATGTTTACCAAAAGGATGGAAAGGTTTATGTTTCGTTATCAGAAAAACTGCTTTTCAAATCGGGCAGCGATGTCGTTGATCCAAAAGGAAAAGAAGCGCTAAAGTCGCTGGCTGATGTGCTGAACAGCACCACCGATTTTACTGTGGACATTGAAGGCCATACGGATGATGTGCCTATTAACACCCAACGGTTTAAGGATAACTGGGACCTCAGCACAGCAAGAGCAACATCCATCGTGCGGATTCTAACTGACGAATATGGTTTTGATGCAACGCGTATCACCGCTTCCGGAAAAGGTGAGTTTCACCCGATAAACCTGAATGATTCTGATGAAGGACGATCAGGAAACCGCAGGACAGAGATTGTGCTTTCGCCTGATTTGGAGGAAATCTACGAGCTTTTGTATCAGTAACTTAAGTTTCGTATTTCGATTAATGCCTAGGCATTGAACCGTTAAAATACTATCTACAGCCCCCATACTCCCATTTTGGAAGCATGGGGGCTTTGGCAATAAAACCGCTTACCCAATCCATAGTCAAAAAACTTGTCAACCAATTTAAGGACAAAAATGGAAACTTTTAAATCCTACTAAATTAGCCGATTTAGGATTAATAGCCATCCAAAATCAAAGCTATCACTTAATACTACTTCGGGCCGAAGCCCCCAAATTTTTGGGGTATGGGGGTCGGGGTAATAATACCAACAACCCACCTCATCTAAAATTGCTTCTCATCAAACCTCAGAAACTAGCTTTTTTTTCGCTAAGTGTACCTTTTAAAGTCCCCAAGTCCTCAATTTTTTTGCGCTTGTATGAAACTTAAACTGATTGTCAACCTAATCGTTCAATCATTAATTTTAATTTAACATTTGCAGGCTGAAAAGACTGAAAACAATATATTTGCACGAATTTGCATAACAAACAAAACCAAATCATGAAAAGAAAAATTATAGCACTTTGCCTGCTCCCAATTGTTGCCATGCTCATTTTTGTACAATGCCAAAAAGACAATGAACAAAAGTATCCTTACGACTTAAAATTTATCACCGAAAACTACAAACCGCTCAATTACAGCCTCGATGGCGAAATTACCGGTCTTGCTCCCGAACTGCTTAAAGAAATCTGTGATCAATTAAACATCCCGTTTCATCCAACTGTTATGCCCTGGAATGAAGGCTATAATACAGCCCTGAATACAGATAATGCGGTGCTGTTTTCAACTGCATTGAATGTTGAACGCAAAAACCAGTTCAAATGGGCTGGTCCCATTGCTGCCCTGGAATGGACGTTTTATGCAAAAGCACAGAATCATATTCAACTGCAATCCCTTGACGATGCCCGACAAATTGGTGCAATCGGTGTGATTCAGGATTATGCTATGGAACAATATCTATTGGGGCAAAACTTCACAAATCTGGTGTACTGCACTGACAACGAGGATGCCTTTCAAAAATTAATGCAAGGGGAAATCGACCTGTATCCTTCTGACAAGGTAACAGCTGAAGCGGCTTTGGATTTGCTTGGCCATACTATTTACAACGTTAAAGAAGTGCTGCCCATTCATACTGAGATGATATATTTAGCCTTCAATCCCATGGTGCCTGATGATGTTGTAGCCGATTTTCAACAAGCAATTGACGAACTCAAAAAAAGTGGATTTGTGAGGGAATTGCATCAAAAATACCTGAATACTTCTCATTTTCCGGGAGTACTGCAAATCTATACTGAAGATTATCCGCCCCTTACTTTTTTGAATAGCTATGGTGAAGTAAATGGTTTTGGTGCTGATCTTGTAAATGAAATCATGAAACGCAATGGGATTTACGCCGATATAAAGCTGTCCACTTGGAGCAACGGCTATGAGCTTGCATTGCACAACCCCAATTTTTGCCTTTTTACCATGGATCGCACCGAAATTAGGGAAAACCTGTTTCAGTGGGTCGGCCCCATAGGAACCAATGCGACCTATTTTTATACCAAAGCCGGTTCAGGCATCAATATCAACAGTATGGAAGATGCCCGCAACCTGGGTTCTGTTGGGACTGTTAGCTCTTGGTTTTCTGACCAGTATTTGCGCGATTTAGGCTTTACAAACCTTGTGTCGGAGGAAGACCCGGGAGCCATGACACAAAAACTTATGCTAGGCGAAGTGGATGCTTTTGTTTGTTCAGAAGTAACTTTTCCAACCATACTGCGCGAGCAAGGATTTGAATACGAACAGATAGTTCCTGCTTTCACTTTGATGTCATCGGATTATTATGTTTCATTTTCGAAAAGTACCGATGAATCATTTGTGAGCCAATGGCAATCCACGCTGGATGCGATGAAAGCTGATGGAACCTATGCGGCGATTTATAGTCGGTGGTTTCCCAATTAAACGATCTGAATTTTAATTACTGAGGCTTCCGAGGGTTGGCAGGGATTTACAACCGACCGAAGAGAGCTCAGCAAAGCTAATCCGTGCTCAAGCTAATCCGAGATAGCCAGCATTTATATTTCTATTTGTAGCTTTCAAGGACTGATTTCAAAGCCAATTAATGAGTTCAAAAAGAGCGCCAAGCGTGGTTCATTGCCCCCAAGCCCCAAAAAATGGGCACTTTCTAATCTTACCAAATTAAACGATTAAGGTTGATTTTTCCCATAATCAAAGCTATCACTTAAATTATTACCGGGTCGAAGCCCCCAAATTTTGGGTTTTGAGAGCCGACTAAAACAGTCAGCAAAACCAAAGAGGCTACCGTTGAAAACAACGACAGCCTCTTTTCTAAAACTTGAAATATTTAAAACTATAACCGGTATCCAAGCGACAGGCCGTATCCTGTATTTTTCAGTGTCGACTCATTGTCAGGAAAACGGTTGTCCTGAGGTTTGATATCCAGCAACCCAAGTTGCGTATTCAGCTGCACAAAGATTCCGCTTGGTAGTTCGTAGCCAAAAAAGAGATTAGCTCCGGCATCAAACGGTTTCATATATACTGTTGTAAGCGGGTCGCCAATTTCAACCTCTTTTTTGAATTCAATATCCGACTCAATCGAAGCATCACCACCTTCGTAATTGGCTTTACCTCCAACTGCATAAGCCACATAAGGCCCGAATCCCAGCATAAAATAGCCCGTTCCAAGTTGGGCTTTATAAACAAAATTCAAAGGCAATTCAATATACGACAGCTTGTAAGTGCTTGTAATTGCACCTTCTGTATTGTTGGCTCCTTTTGTGCTAAACATCAATCCCGGCTGGAAGTAAAATTCAGGTGCAACGGGGATCTGGGCATTTAACCCAAAGTGAAAGCCAACAAGTAAATCGTTATCGAGTTTGTCGCCGCTATTATCCTTTCCGTTCAGGTTTTGTAAGTTTACACCACCGATAACTGCAAAGGATGTTTTTGATATTCCGGTTCCCTGGGCAAATGCCATAGATCCGGAAAAGGTCAAAATCAGAATCAAAGAAAATAGTTTTGTCTTCATTATTATTATTTGTTAGGTTTTAAAATTATTTTGAGGCTTCCTTTTCAGCTTCTTCTTTCATCTTTTCATTGGCAGTAATCATAAACTCAACCCTGCGGTTCTGGGTGCGACCTTCTGCTGTTTGATTTTCATATTTGGGAAGTGTTTCTCCAAATCCTTTAGTTTCCAAACGGTCATGAGCAATCCCTTTGTCGGCCAGGTAATCGGAAACAATGTTAGCGCGTTGTACCGAAAGCGTCTGGTTATATTGTTCGCTACCTCTGCTGTCGGTATGTCCCTGAATTTCAATATCGGTTTCAGGATAAACATTCAGCACAGAAACCAGTTTATCAAGGTTTGTTTTCGCATCGTATGATAGATCCGATTCATCGAACCCAAACAAAATATTGCTACTGAATTCTACCACAATACCTTCGCCCACGCGTTCAACTTTTGCATCAGGTACTGTTTTTGCAATTTCCTCGGCTTGTTTATCCATTTGTCTGCCAATTATAGCGCCTGAAGCACCGCCAACAGCGGCCCCGATTATTGCTCCCAGAGCCGTATTGCCCGAAGATCTTCCTATTACAGCGCCTGCCGTACCACCTGCTGCCGTTCCAATAACTGCTCCTTTTTGTGTTTTATTCCAAGAAGCACAGCCCGTAGAAATAAATGTGGCGCTTAGTACTACAAGTAAAAACATGCTTAACTTTTTCATTTTCATTTTGATTTTTTTTAGATTGTTTAAATCATTCATTTTTAGTCATACTAATGATTTATAGTAATTGTATTGCAACAAAAGTACTCCCCTTGAAAGCCTGGTTTGTTACATAACTCTTGGAAAGACTTACATCTTTCACATATTGTATGCATCTTTTACTGATGAAAAAGTGGGAATAATGTAAGTTTTTATCATAATTATATAAAACAAACTTTTGCATAGCTTCTTACATTGCGCCCTTTAAGAAGCTAAAACATGCGAAGAAAAGCTGCATATGTAATTGCAGTCCTTGTTATAATTGTTGCATTTCTGTTTCTGGGCGCTGATGAGTGTGTAACACACTCAATGCATAGGGGAGGAGTAATTTACAATTGGACTGGCTTCAGATACTGCTAAGTTTAATACTCGGATTTCTGTTCGGACTGGCTGTTACAAAAAGAAAATATAAAATGGTTACAATAGAACCAGTTAAACGCTGTGAACACCAGAATGACAAAAATCTTCAGCTTGAAAACAATACAATAGATTGAATGTTTTACCTTTAAGGCCACAAAAAAGTATATTTTTGATAACTCAAAAACGATAATATATTAATTAGTACACATTGAAAACTAAAAAAGAAGAACCGACAGCCTCTTCATTAAAAAAAGCTCCTGATTTAAAAAGCAGTAAGTTTCCAATTGTTGGTATTGGCGCTTCAGCTGGTGGGCTTGAAGCATTGATACAATTTTTGAAAAATGTTCCCGAAATCAGTGGAATGGCGTATGTTGTTATCCAGCATTTGGATCCTACACAAAAAGGGATGCTGCCGGAATTGCTTCAGCGTAATTGCAAAATGACGGTTTTTCAGGCAAAAGACCGCATGCAAATTAAGCCAAACTTTGTTTATGTAATTCCCCCAAACAAGAGCATGTCCGTTTTAAATGGCTTACTTTTTCTGTTCGATCCGGTTGAGTCACGCGGCCTGCGCCTTCCTGTTGATTTTTTTCTACGGTCTTTGGCCGATGATCAAAAAAAGTTTGCCATTGGCATTATTCTCTCAGGAATGGGCTCCGACGGCAGCAGCGGAATAAGGGCTATAAAAGAAAGTAATGGAGTTGTACTGGTGCAGGATCCCAAAACTGCAAAATTTGACAGTATGCCTCGAAACGCGATCGATTCAGGGCTTGTTGATATTGTGGCGCCACCCGAAAAATTGGCTACCGAACTCCTTTATTATCTTAAACATATACCTGTAGCCAAGGCAAGCCTGAAAGTTGAAGCAAACGATAAAAGTGCCATTGAAAAAATTATAATTTTACTGCGAACACATACCGGCAACGATTTTTCGCTCTACAAAAAAAATACGGTTTATCGCCGCATCGAACGGAGAATGAGCGTTCATAAGATTGATAAAATATTTTCGTACGTCCATTTTTTGCAGGACAATCCTGAGGAAACACATATCCTGTTCAAAGAATTAATGATTGGTGTTACCAGTTTTTTTCGCGATCCTCAGGTTTGGGAAAAACTAAAAGAGTCCGTTATTCCTGAACTAATTCGTAAAATAAAACCCAACACAACATTAAGAGTCTGGGTGCCCGGTTGCTCTACCGGCGAAGAAGCTTATTCATTAGCAATTATTTTTAAGGAAGCCTTGGAAAACATCAGTGCGTCCGTTGGTGTTACATTACAAATATTTGCCTCTGATCTCGATAGCGATGCCATTCATACCGCCCGGAAAGGAATATTTCCGGAAAATATTGCTGCTGATGTATCTGCAAAAAGGCTCAATCGGTTTTTTAATAAAACAGACGACGGTTACCGTATCAATACAGAAATACGAGAGATGATTGTGTTTGCGCAACACAATATTATTATGCATCCGCCTTTTACCAATATCGACTTGATTTCGTGCCGCAACCTGTTGATTTACATGGATGCCGAGCTGCAGAAGAAATTACTTGGCTTATTTTATTACAGCCTTAACGCAGAGGGAATTTTACTGCTGGGCAGCTCCGAAACCCTTGGATCACAAAGCTATCTTTTCGCTCCGGTAAATAGCAGCCTGAAAATATTTAAGCGCTCTGATGAAGGCCTGGAACCTGAGTTATTCGATTTTCCCTCATCATTTTCCCGACCTAAACCTGGTAATTTTGAAAGTATAGAACCACACAAACCAATTATGAACATTCAAACGCTTGCCGATCAATTGCTTTTGCAACAGTTTTCACCTGTGGGTGTACTGGTAAACGATAACGGCGATATTCTCTATACTAGCGGACGTACCGGAAAATATTTGGAGCCACCCGTGGGTAAGGCAAACCTCAACATTTTTGCCATGTTACGACCCGGCTTTCAAAGCAATTTTACCATCGCCTTTCGCAAAGCTGTTCTTAAACGAGAAGCGGTGACCTTGCACCATGTAAAAATGGGTGCGAATGGCGGTACTTTAACTGTTGATTTAAAAATTCAGTGGATTAATAAGCCCGAGCCTTTGCATGGCAAATTGATGGTGATTTTTACAGACGTGCCGCAAGCCACCGAAACCCAATTGTCGGCAAAAACAAACAAGAGCAAAGTAACCAGCAGAAGGGAATCGGAACTGGAGGAAGAGCTGCTGCATACCCGTGAAGAGATACAAAATATACAGGAAGAAATGCAAACTTCGCAGGAAGAACTAAAATCCACCAACGAAGAATTACAATCCACCAACGAAGAATTACAGTCGACCAATGAGGAGCTAACTACTTCGAAAGAAGAAATGCAAAGCCTGAATGAAGAACTACAGACCGTGAATGCCGAGTTGCAATCGAAAGTAGATGATTATTCGAGGGTAAACAACGATATGAAAAACCTGCTGAACAGCACCGATATTGCCACCCTGTTTCTCGACAAGGAGTTAAACATCCGCCGTTTCACAAATCAGGCAACCAAAATATTTAAACTTATAAAAAGTGATATCGGCAGGCCAATTACTGACCAGACATCCCAGCTTGTTTATCCCGACTTGGCCGATGATGCCAAGGAAGTTTTACGCACATTGATATTTATTGAAAAACAAATTCCAACCCAAGACGGCCGGTGGTACTCTACCCGCATAATGCCTTATCGCACCTTCGACGACCGCATTGACGGACTGGTCATCACCTTTATAAACATCACAAAACTCAAACTGGTTGAAGAAAAAATACAAATAAGTAACCAGGAAAGCCAAACACTTTTAGATTTGTCTTCCAATGTGATTATTAAACTGGCCTCCAACTGGGATATACTTGGATTTAATCCGGCAGCTGAAAATTTCTTTGGCAAAAAACGCGAAGACGTATTAAATCGAAACTATTTAGAATTATTTATCCCCGAGCCAGTGCGAAAAAAAACAGCACAACAGATAAACATGCTGCTGAAAAAACCGGGAGTCAACAAATTGAATTTTCAGGTGATTGCAGCTGATGCAAAAAAAATGGAGGTCGAATGGTTCGTAAATGTGCTGTTCAACCAACTGCATATTCCTTCAGAAATAATAATTTTAACAAAAAAAGAATAAGCCATGATGGACGAAGACTTTGATTTTACCAATGCTGAAATGCTACGTAAAAAAGCTGAACAGATGCTCGAAAAGAAGATGAAAAAAGAAGCTAAAGATTTGAAGGATTTCAATGCCAACAAGCTTCTTCACGAACTGCAAGTGCATCAGATTGAGTTGGAGTTGCAGAACGAAGAGTTACGTCAGGCATATGAAACAAAGGAAAAAACCCTGAAGAAATACACGGTGCTCTTTGATTTGGCACCTGTCGGCTATTTTACCCTCGATAAGGAAGGAACAATTTGCGATCTGAATTTTACCGGCGCCGAACTGTTGAAAGATAAACGGTTTAAATTAATAGATAGCAATTTTAAACTTTTTGTCTCCGAAGCATCAAAGAAGGTATTTAACGATTTTTTTGCGAAAGTATATGCCAGCAATGCTAAAGAAAGCTGCGAAATAACCCTTGAGCATCCTAATAAATCATCGTACAAGGTATTTATGGAAGGCGTAGTTACTGAGGACGAGCAAAACTGCCTGTTGTCAGTGGTTGACATTTCGAAGCTCTCAAATGAGTGAATGATGTAACTCTTTCCTTTTATTGTGTAAGGTTTTAACAAACCCAATGGATCACCTTTGTCTTGTCGAATTATTTACACACTTTAAAAATGAAAGAGATGAAAACAAGAAGAAAAAATAAACTTGTTACGGATATCTTTTTTAGCATATTGGCGGTATCAGTTATACTTTTAGCCACTTCATGTGCCCGAAAAGTAAATTTCTTAAGCTCCTCAGTTGTTCCTGCAGCCAAAGGCTCGGTTAAAGTAAAACAGGACAACAACAGTAATTACATGATTAAAGTAAAAATTCATGATTTGGCAGCGGTTGAAAGACTGCAGTCATTTAAGCAAACTTATGTGGTTTGGATGGAAACTGACAAGGGCGAAATTGAAAATATAGGTCAGCTAAAAAGTTCAAACAGTATTTTTTCGAAACAAAAAACTGCTTCTCTGGAAACGGTGTCATCGTATAAACCTGTCAGATTATTTGTCACTGCCGAAAAGGGGATAGATGTTCGCAGTCCGGGGAATCAGATTATTATGACCACAGACAATTTTTAATCTCATTAAGTTACTTCAATTGCATATTTTCAGAATAGTTGTTTCAGCATTTCTATTGCTGACAACATTAACATTAACTGCTGATGAGCTTTCTGAAATCATTAGTCTGTTTATCACAAACAAAACGGAAGGTTCACCTTATAAAATTGATGGAGATGAGCTGTATTCAAGCAAGGTGCTGCAGCAGTTTTATCACAACAGAAATTATGCTCCGGCATGGGCTCACAACACCAGGCAAGCTGTCAGGACAAATTCTAATATTCCATCCTGGATTAATACGCAGGCTACTGAACGGTATAACATATATTCTCCTATCTGGAATAAATTTGATGTCCCTGTTCGGGTTAACTCAAATTTGCTTGAAAAAAATGGCTATGCGCTTTTGGATTATATCCGGCTGGTAAACGAGCATGGCTTGCAGCCAACTGATTACCATTTATTTAGGATCGAAGCTTATATTGACAAAACAGGATTATTTATGCCGATGAATACAGAGGAAATGACGAAATTAGATGTTTTGATGTCTGATGCATTTCTTTTACTGGGCTTGCAAATGTATTACGGTAAGGTTGAAGCTGAAAAAGAAGGCGAAAGTTGGAAAATGAAGCGAAAGGATCCTAAGATACAGTTAAACATCAACTTAGAAGAAGCGCTGGCCACTGTTGATATAGCTAATGCACTCGACATGCTTGCACCAAAATATCCTTCGTACTGGAGGATGAAAGAGGAATTGGCATTTTTTCATGGCTTGGAAAATGAACCCTGGACAGCAATAATTTCAGCAATCAACATTGATCCTGGTGATTCAAGCCAGATACTCCCAAAAATCAGGGAAAGGCTAATAAAACTGAGGTATCCATTGTCAGATAGTAGTTCAGTCAATTATGATATGGAACTTGAAAAACAAGTAAAGATTTTTCAAAAAGACTGGGGTTTAAATGCCGATGGTGTGATAGGAAGAGGAACCTTGCTGGCACTAAATACTAATCCGCAGGTGTTAACAGATCGGTTAAAAGTAAATATGGAGCGGTTTAGGTGGCTTCCCTTGCAGAAACCGCATAAGTATATAATTGTCAATATTGCAAGTTTTGATCTAACAATGATTGAAGGTTCGGATACACTTATTTCAATGCGAGCTATCGTGGGCAAGAATTATCGGAAAACGCCGGTTTTTGATGCGCTTATCTCTTATATTGTATTTGGGCCTAGCTGGACGGTACCCCCAACAATTTTGAAGAACGATGTGATTCCTCAACTGCTTAAAGGCCCTGCATATCTAAAGGAAAAGAATATGAAATTGCTCAGGTTCAATGGTTCAGAAATAGCCTATAACGAAATTGACTGGTCAAAAATATCAGTTGATAACTTTCCATATATGGTACGACAAGAGCCCGGACCAAATAATGCACTGGGGAAAGTAAAATTTATGTTTCCGAATAGTTATAACGTTTATATACATGATACGCCATCAAGGAGTTACTTTGCCCGCGACGACAGGGCCATGAGCTCGGGTTGCATACGTATCGAGAAACCTTTTGAACTGGCCGAGCTGCTTTTGACCGATTCGCCGAATTGGCCATCTGAAAAAATATATATGGCTATGCAGCAAAACCATGGAAAAACGGTAAACCTAAAAACACCTGTTGATGTGCTACTGCTATACCTGACAGCATGGAGCGACGGCAACGATCGTGTGCAGTTCAGAAACGATATTTATTTTCGGGATGCACTGGTGCTGAATGCCTTAGTTCAAAAATCTAAAGCAGAAAAAATCAAAGTTATCCCTTTTTAGAAGGGGCCGTAATTTTAGTGATAATACGAGAGTTGGACAGATAACTTTTCGTAGGCGTAAAAACAAACAGACAGGATCCGTCTTTTATAGTTTCAATAATTTCCTTGCTCAGTTTTTCAGGAATTGCCGGACAACCGAGGCTTCGGCCAAGTCTGCCGTATTTCTTCACAAAGTCAGGTGAAACATAGTCGGCTCCATGAATAACAATGGCGCGTTCCCTTGCCTTGTCATTAATCCCTTTTTCAATGCCATCTAACCGAAGTGATAGGCCATGTTTTCCAAAATAGCTTTCACCGGTGGTATAAAATCCGGGGCTGCTGGTATAGGAACCTGGATTGTTGGAAAATTTTTCTGCCATGAGATCGCCCGAATTTCTTCCATGAGAAACCAAGCAATGATACAGCACTTTTGCTCCCACAAGATCTATCACCCAAAGCCTTTCGGTGTCTGATGGCAGGCTAAAATCAATAATGGTAATCACTTCTGTACGATGAATGCTTTGCTCATTCTTAAGTAATTCGTAACCTGATAGCGCTGTTTTAAGGAGCTGCAGGTCAGGAAGATCAGAAGTATTTTCTGCATGTATGATTTGAAATTTATCAATTAGAGGGGTGTAGCTACTGTCCCGGTTGGCAGCAACACTCCACTCATTAACCATGTAAAACGGAAGTAAAAATACAAAAACTAAAATGGTTTTTTTAATCTGCATGGGCTAAAAGTAATAGATTATTCGGGTTCTTTTGATACAAAATGAAAATAATTTTGAAATGATTACAATCATCTACTTCCAGCTAACGTAAATCTTATCAACTTATTTGCATTATACACAATTAAAGCTGACAAACACCGGTGATTTGAGACAATAGCTGATATTGAGCAAATTTTTAAAAAAACGACCTAAATAAATGATGTTAAAATCAGAATTTCCATCCATAAATGCGTGAATTATGTAACTATCTCCAATAAGTATATAACAGTCCACACATAGCCTGAACTTACCTTTGCCGTGACAATCTAATCTAACTTTATGGTGAAAATCAGAGTTCCTGTAAAAAAAATAATTCCAAAGCTGCCCGATTTATCGAAGCATGTTATAAAGCTGAGCGAAAAAACGCTTAAAGAAACGCAGAAGGCGAATGCGTTCTTTTTGGAGGCAGGGAATTTTTTTTTATTCTTGTTTAGTGCCACCAGAGAGGCTTTTTCGCGCCAATTCGAGTTCAAGGAATTCCTCCGCCAGTGTTATCAAATAGGCAATAAAACATTGCCGCTTATTTCGGTGACCGGACTTATTATGGGTTTGGTACTTACGATACAGTCGCGGCCTGTATTAGCAGATTTCGGCGCTGTATCAATGCTCCCCGGAATGGTTGCACTATCAATCATCCGTGAAATGGGACCTGTTATTACCGCATTGATTTGCGCAGGAAAAATCGGTTCGGGCATGGGAGCCGAGTTAGGGTCGATGAAAGTGACAGAGCAAATTGATGCCATGGAAGTGTCGGCTACCAATCCAATGCGCTTTTTGGTTGTCACAAGAGTGCTGGCTGCCACGCTTATGATTCCGATATTGGTTTTATATGCCGATGCACTGGGTATAATGGGCAGTTGGGCCGGGGCAAATATCAAGGGAAGCGTTTCGTTCACCTTATTTATTTCTCAGGCCTTCAGAGTAGTTGATTTTATGGACTTTTTACCTGCCGTTATCAAAACGTTCTTTTTTGGCGCTACTATCGGACTCATTGGAACTTACAAAGGCTATACAGCAGGTAAAGGGACAGAAAGTGTGGGTAGGGCTGCCAATTCGGCGGTGGTGATGGCCTCACTGCTCGTGATAATAATTGATTTAATTGCTGTTCAGGTCACTGATATGCTTTTATAGAAAAAAATAGATAATGGCAAAAACTGAAACGATCATAAAGGAAACGGAAGAAACAACCGAAAAGATTATTGAGATTAATAACCTCAGTAAAAGTTTTGCCGATCTGGATGTATTAAAAAACCTGTCGCTGAACCTTTACAAAGGCGAAAACCTGGTGGTGCTCGGTAAATCAGGTTCCGGAAAATCTGTTCTCATTAAATGTATTGTCAGTTTGTTGCAACCCGACCAGGGGACCATTCATGTGCTTGGCAAAAATGTGGTTAACCTAAATCGGAAGGAATTGGCTGCGATGCGCGAAAAAATTGGGTTTCTTTTTCAAAGCGGTGCGCTGTATGACTCTATGACAATAAAACAAAATCTGGAGTTTCCATTGCAAAGAATAAAAAAGAATCTTACAAAAAAAGAAATGAACGAAAAAATAGAAGAAGTACTCGAAAATGTGGGGCTGACTGATACGCTGCATAAAATGCCTTCGGAGCTTTCGGGAGGGATGCGCAAACGGGCAAGTCTGGCGCGTACCATTATTGTGGATCCCTTAATCATGTTATATGATGAACCAACAACCGGTTTGGATCCGGTAACATCAGATGGAATAAGTGAACTGATCAATGAAGTTCAGGAAAAATACAAAACTTCATCTATCATTATTACGCACGATATTGAATGTGCCCGTGCCACTGCCGACAGAATTATTATGCTGCAGGACGGCGAAGTATATATGGAAGGTGACATCGATGATTTTGAAAATTCAACGGATGAGATGATTACCTCATTTTTCAAACAACAGGTTCATCAGGGACAAAAAAAAATCAAAAAAAATGGATAATTACACACCAGGATTTAAAGCGCGGTTAGGCATTTTTATAACCATAGGAATAGCAATTTTTGTAATCGTCATTTTCATTATTGGCAAACAACAAAATTTGTTCAATCCCGTGTTTAAACTTACTACTGAATTTTACAATGTGAGCGGCCTGAGGGTTGGTAACAGTATCCGTTTTTCGGGTATTGATGTCGGCGTTGTCGATAACATTAAAATTATCAATGATTCAACCGTGCAAGTTGACCTGCTTATTAGAAAAAATGTGCAGCAATTTATCAAGTCCGACAGCTATGCCAGCATTGGTTCAGAAGGAATTATTGGCGACCGGATTGTTACGATTACACAGGGAAGTAATGATGCCGCTATGGCAAAAGACGGACAAAAAGTTTTGTCCAAAGAACCGGTAGAAACCGATGCCATTATCAAAAGTTTAAAAACCAGTGCAGAGAGCGTTGAAGTTATTTCGCTGCAGTTGGCCGAAATAATGGTGAATATCAATAGCGGTCAGGGCACGCTGGGCAGGCTAATCCAGGATTCGACTATTGCAGAAAATATCAATGTAACCATTGAAAACTTCAAAAAAAGTTCTGAAGGATTGGACGAAACCATAGAAGTTACCAAAGAAAATGTGTTTGCTTTTATGGAAGGTCTGCAGGCAACAGTGGCCAAAACAGAAGTTGCTTCGGACCAGCTCGGCGAAATTATGATGAAAATAAACGATGGCGATGGCGCTTTGGGCATGTTAATTAATGATACTGTTATCGTAAATAATATTGACGCAACCATTGTTAACCTTAAAGAAAGCAGCATCGGCCTGAACGAAAACCTGGAAGCATTCAAACATAATTTCCTTGTCAGGGGATACTTCAGGCGACAAGCCAGAGAAAAGGAAAAGGAAAAAGAAAAGGAGCAAGAGCGATTGGAAGCTGCGGAGGAATTACCCGTGGATGAAAAATAAGCGAGTTAAAGGAACCCATTCTAACAATATTGCATTTTCAGAGGAGCACCATCCCGTCATCTCGACAGAACGCAGCGCAGCGGAGTGACGAGAGATCCCCTTCACGAACCCGTCATCTCGACGACGCAGGAGGAGAGATTCCCAAAGCACCACCCGTCATCTCGAACGACGCAGGAGGAGAGATCCCCTGAGCAATGCCCTGTCTAATAGGGGATTTCTCAGTCGTGCCTTCTTCGAAATGACAGTGTAAATCTCAGTTGTACCTCCCTGCCTTTGCCTGCAGGCAGATTTTGAAATGACCAGGGTGCTGTTTTTGATGTAGGGGGATATTGGTTAAGTAGTTGTTCTCCGGCAAGCTTACAAATTCACAATTTCTTCATTTAAAAAACGCCAATCCGGATTAAACAATGAAATTAATGTGTCTTTCTTTTCGCGTCTCCACTTTTTAATTTTCTTTTCTCTGTCGATAGCATAATCTATATGAGTAAAGTGCTCATAATAAATAAGATAATTACAATTGTACTTATTAGTAAAACCGGCATTTTTACCAGTTTCATGCTCATATACCCTTCTTTCAAGATCGTTGGTTACACCCACATACAACACATTTTTGTGTTTATTTGTCATGATGTAAACGAAGTAGTTATGAGAAACTGACATAAAACAAAAATAGCAAAATCTTAAAGATAGTATTAGATGTTATTTTACTTATTAGCGAAAATAATCGTCAAACCGTCAAAGAAAAAGACACCTAACCGTCATCTCAAACAACGTTTGCCGTCATCTCGACAGAACGCAGCGCAGCGGAGTGACGAGAGATCCCCTTCACGAACCCGTCATCTCGAACGACGCAGGATTAGAGATCCCCAAAGCACCGCCCTGTCTCTTAGGGGATTTCTCAGTCGTCCCTCCCTGCCTTTGCCGGCAGGCAGGCTTCGAAATGACAGGGTAAATCTCAGTTGTACCTCCATCGAAATGAAAGGCTGCTGTTTTTGGTTTTGTGTAGAGATATTAATAACTCTCTTATCTTTGCGGTGGCTCCCGGTTTACAAACTCACTACTTGCAAGATCGGGCTTCACCAAGGATGAAGTCCAGCCGGGAGCTGTTTTTTTTTACCACTGCTTATGAAAGACCTATTATTGCCCAGGTTTTATGTGTTGGTTCAGCTTTTAAGCCTGCTGTATTTTATGCTTAGCGCTCCGGTTGTTGCTTCCAGCTACGAGGCACTTTTTATCGAGGCAGCCGGACTGGCACTTGGAATTATTGCCATCCTGCAGATGAAACCCGGGAATTTCAATATTACGCCGGTTCCCCGGCAAAATGGTATCCTGATTTCGCATGGAATCTATCGTATCATCCGCCATCCGATGTATCTGGCTCAGCTGTTAGTCGTTCTGGCCCTTGTGATAGATTATTTCAGCTGGATAAGGTTGGCGGTTTTCATGCTTTTGCTGATCAATCTGATTTTTAAACTGCATTACGAAGAGAGAAAATTAATCAGGCATTTTGACGGTTATGCCGCTTACAGCGCAAAAAACTGGAAACTAATTCCCTATATTTTTTAGCGTATGCCTGCAGGCTTTAATTTTTCCTGCAATTCTGTCAGTGCTGCAAAAACGACATATACAGAAACCTGATTGCGTTCACTGGCACGTAAATTGATCGGAAGGATCAAAAATACATTATGGCTATACAAACTGTTCAGTCGCATCATGAGATGCTTTCGCTACTAAAGCCCAAAGAAAAAAACTACGTTTTGCTTTATAAATCAGCGAATGATGCCAGCGAATGCAGCCTGAAGAACCTGCAGGAAGCTGCCAAGAAACTGGAAAAAGTGAATGTTCTAATCGCTGACGTATCGCAGGTGAGGGATATTCACGAAAACTATCAACTGAAAACAGTGCCTTCATTAATGGTTTTCGAGGGCGCGCAATACATCAACGTCGTAAAAGGTTGCAACGATCCGGCTTACTATATTTCTCTTTTCGAGGAATCTCTCTACCAGGCTTCTCTCAAAGATGGTGAGACAGCACAAAAACGCGTCACCGTATATTCCACACCAACATGTTCCTGGTGCAATACCCTCAAATCATACCTTCGTACGCATAGTATCCGTTTTACGGATGTTGATGTTAGTAAAAATCAATCAGCGGCAGAAAAGATGGTTAGGCGCAGCGGCCAGCAAGGGGTGCCACAAACGGATATCAACGGAGAAATTATCGTTGGATTTGATAAGGCGAAAATAAATCGATTACTTGGAATTAATTCTAATAACTAATACAAAAACTTACAAATATGAAAGAGTTACAACCGTTAAATGAACAGGTCATTCTTGATTTGACCGAAGAAAAAGGGGAGCAGCGCACTGCAACAGGTTTGATTATACCCGAATCGGCCAAAGAAAAGCCACAAACGTCCAAAGTAGTTGCCATCGGAACGATCGAGAATCCAGCTATCGTCGTGGGTGATACGGTTTTGTTCAAGAAGTACACAGGAACAGAGGTAGAGTTTGAAGGCCGTAAACTTCTTGTAATTCCTTATGAGGATCTGTTGGCTAAAGTAGTAGAAACAGAAGAAATATAAGCTCCACGTATCAAAATCTCAGAAGCTGCTTGTTTAAAATAAGCAGCTTTTTTGTTTTTACACCTATCGCTTTTGCCAATCGTTTCAACCGCTTTCGTTACTTTTGTGGCCAATTACATAATTTATGCGTAAGCTTCTGATTTTGCTTGTTTTTAGCACCTTTGTGATGGCACAGGCCATCGCCCAAAAGCAGCTGTCTGTTAATACCCGATTTAAGCTGGAAGCAACAAATTCAGGAAGAGAGGCATCAAGAAACAAGCAATGGGTTTTTTACACTATCATCAACGCGGAAAGCAACGGACAGGCTACGAAATCGGCCTATTGGGATATTGAAGCGGCTTTGTCGCTCAACCCAACTCCTTATCAAACAACACTTATAAACATTGATTTTGATCGCATTAAGTCATTGCAAGCCATTTCTTATAGAGGAACTGCGCTTACAAATTTGATCGTCCCAGATGTGTTTAAAGGGCGCTTCGAATTGATTTCACAAAATGGCCGGCTGTGGAAAAGATATTTTGAAGTGGAATTGCCACTGCAGCAGAGAACCGATCTACAAATCAGTCATGTTGATCTGAAGGCCAATGAACAAAGGTTTCAGAATGCAAATTTGACCGATTTTGACTTTTCCGCAAAAAAACAACTGGAAATCGAAAAAGTCTTGCATCAGATCAACACATACTATGGTGCTTTGCATTTGTTCGAAAAACTGGTGGATACCCGCGATACTGATGAAAGCGATCCTATAAGTCTGTTTCTGGCATGGGATGCCGTTCGTAAAGCCTTAAACCAAAGCCCTGCTATTGTTGATGCCAAATCTCACTATTTTTCTGAAGATCAAAGGAGTGAACTACTCAGCTTAATCGAACAGCTGCGCAGAAAGCAGCTGCGCTTTGAAACATTGCTCGATCAGTCGCTTAACGACAAGATAAACATCCGCCTGAATGCGGAGCAATTTGCCCAAAGATTTGCTCAAGAACTGATACACCACAGGAAAGTGGCGACAACTGTTGATTTTCGGGATTACGAAATCTTTTATGAAGTCTCCGGAATTCATGCTGATTCAGCATTTAGGCAAAGGCTGCAGCAGTTTGCAAATTTTTATTCCGGCAACGAACTGCAAAATGCGATCGTTGCTATGCTGCTGGAGGAGATTAACCTGCTCCTTGATAAAGAGGACCACGCCAATGCCTATTATTTATCGCATCAGCTTTCGTTGAGCGATTTAAGTAGAAATAACAACCAGCAGACACAAGCTATAGTTCAGGTGTTGTCGCTTTCCAGGGCTGGTGTTCTGGATGCCTATTTTCAGATTAATAATAAAGCGCTCGAAGCGGATAACGAAAAAATGGCAGCACTCTATTTTGCAAAATCACGCGCGTTTTTTGCGCAGGCCTATCAGAATATCCCTGATGATGCCATCCGGCTGGCTGCTGCCAAACTTATAGGAAATTACACATCGAAAGCCAGAATCCTGTTGCAAAATAACCAGACAGAAAAAGCCATTGCCTATCTCGAACAAGCTGCCGAAGCCGCTATTCTATTCGATAACAGGTCTTTGCAAAACGAAATACGAAATACTCAAAATAGCGCCTATCAAAAGGGGTTAGACGAAATCGTAAAGCAGGCTTTAGCCTTCAGTAATCAGGGCATGGAAAATGAGGCCCTGATTCAGCTTGAAAAAGCAGATCAGTTTCATCAGCAGCACAGCAATTATATTGCGAATAGCAATGAATTAGCAGCTTTAAAGCAAAGACTTGGTGAACCTGTGTTCACCGAAAAGCTTCAATCAGGAATTGATGCTGCCAATAGTGGCGACAACGACCTGGCTTTAAAAACGCTTGCAGCGGCGAAACAATTAAATGCCAAAGGTCAGTTTAATGCTGCCGAAAGCAGCGAGCTAACCACCGAACTTGCCAAGCCTTTGATTGTTGAAAAAATTAGAACTGCAAATCAAAAAGTTTGGGCAAATAAACTGGATGAGGCCTGGTCTGTGTATCACGAAGCAGCAATGATTGCTGAGGAGTTTGGCTTACAAAATGACCCCGAAATAAAAGCGGCTTTCCAATCGCTCGATGCCAAAATCATTGAACGTATCTGCATGAATCATCAGCAGGAATATGATAGGTACATGCTTGACGCTGAGCGTGCAGTGCGCTTTAAAAAGATTGCTGATTTACGTCGGGCACTAGCTTCTGCACGCGAAATAGTTGATAAAAACAGGGGATGCAATATTGAGGCTTCTCAACTTCTGAACTATGAGCATTCCTTTGAAGCATCCTTTGCTTATTGGGAGGCTTATCAAAACGTGCTGGATCGCATGTATGCTGCTGGTTTCGAAGCTTCTATTCCGGCTTATCTTGAACTCGATAAACAAGCCGACAAATTCGATTTGACGGAGCTTGGTTATGTACACCAGGATATGTTTGCTTTCCTGAATTCACAGCAAAATCCAACCCTAACCGCGCTTGCATTGAATTACTTTATAGAACAGGAGGATTATGCCGAAGCAAAAGCCTATTTTGACTTATTACTTATTCAATACCCTGACTACAAACAGTTTGATGATGTTTTAAAGAAGTCTGCCATGGCTTTTGCTGCCTACGATGCTCAAAAATTCCCGGAAAAATCGCGTGACGAACTCTTACAAGCTTACGGAGAAAACATTGCGGATTACAGGGTATTTGTGAAAACCTACCGCAAACATTTTTAGTGTTTAACATTTTAGGAAGCACTTTTTGTCGGGCATCACTTGTTAAAGTGGGATGGCAGTTTCAGGAAAATCTCCTATATTTGAACGGCCTATTTATTTGAAAAATTACTAAGAACACGCATTTTTAACCCATAAATTATTAAATATGAAACTCTTATTGATTAGCAATTCTACAAATGCCGGAGAGTCCTATTTGGGATGGCCAAAAACTTTTATCAGTGAGTTTATGCATAAGCATAAGGTTTCCAGTGTTTTATTCGTGCCTTATGCCGGTGTAAATCTATCAAAGGATGGGCTTAAGGCATCTTATGATGCTTACGAAACACGCGTTAAAGCTGTTTTTGAAGCGCTTGGCTTTAGCCTGAAATCGATTCACCATGAAAAAGATCCTGTGGATGCCGTGAACAAGGCTGAATGTATTGCAGTTGGTGGCGGAAACACTTTTCACCTGGTGGCTCAAATGCAGAAAACTGGCATCATGGAGGCTATACGTAGCAAAGCACTTAATGGCATGCCCTATATGGGATGGAGCGCGGGCTCTAATGTTGCTTGCCCTACTTTGAAAACGACAAACGATATGCCTATTTTTGAACCGGAAAGCTTTAACTGTCTGAACCTGATTCCTTTTCAGATAAACCCTCACTATCTTGATGCCAATCCCGAAGGGCATGGCGGAGAAACCCGTCAACAGCGTATTGAGGAGTTTCTGGCTATCAATCCTGAGATTACAGTTGCAGGGCTGCGTGAAGCCAGTCTGCTCGAGCTTGATGGCCAAAAATTGTTACTGAAAGGAAGCAGGAATATGAGGCTGTTTAAGGCAGCAAAAGAACCTCAGGAAATAGAAAGTGGCGCTGATGTGAGTTTTTTGTTGGGGTAATTTTGGCTTGAATATTGCATTAGATTCAAAAAAAACCGTTATGAAATCAATACTGCTGTCCTTAATTTTTGCCATTGTCGTTGCGTTGCCGCTAAGTGTTTTTAGCCAGGAAACATCTGAGACATTGTCCAGACGTGAACTCAGGAAGCTCGAAAAGAAAGAGAAAAGGCTTCAGGAGGCAAACAAATCAGCTGAAGCCCGCAGCAAATTATTGAGCATGATAAACGACAGCAGTTTTATCCTGGAGGCAACTTTAGTTAGCAATAGCATTGTGGGACAATCCACACCTGTTTCGTCCAGAACAAATTATGTTGCTGTAGCAGGGGAGGAGGTTGTCATTCAATTTGCCTTTGAAGGCAGTTTGGGAGTTAACGGACTAGGCGGAATCACAAACACAGGCACCCTGGTAAGCTATTCCGTAGATGCCGAAAATCCAAGAAAACCCATTTTCATTAACGGAAAAATACGACCTAACCCGGGTACAGTTTTAATTCCTTTCAACATAAGTGTGCAGGATAATGGTGCTGCGCAGTTCTCTTTTAGCAATCCGCGTGGCGACCGGTTTACGCTGTCGGGTTTCTTAAAATCCCTACAAGAAACAAAGGTGTTTCAGGGAACTCCCGTTTTTCGCTAACAGCGGAAATACGCAAAATAAAAAAAGGCTTGCAATAATTTGCAGGCCTTTTTTCATGCTTTTCAAGGGATTAATCAATTTCCGGGCATGCCCCAATCAGTTCAACAAGCGCTTTTGAAAAAAAATCATTGGACCTGGAAATATGTCAAGTAAAACAACAATTCTTTAAACTATTGTTTATTTAGTCAGTATTTAGAATTATTGCCTTTAAAGCAATATAGTGTAGATGCATTTTTGTATTAGTAATAACCGGCAATTGGGAAGCTATCGTATTCCTATTGAAGCAAAATCGGTTTTTCGGTTTGAAGCCTTGAAAGAAGCTAAAGACAGAAGACTAATATAAAATATTTTGATTGGAACACTGTTAAGCTTTGGAATTGCGATGGCCATTGGGATGGCTGTGATGAGATTAATAGAAAATTGAAACTAATTCAATAACATCAAAGGGAATAAGTCATATGGCTAGAGCTTTTCAGGCGAATTACTTCCACCGAAAAGATGAGAAAAACTATAAATCTTGATAGATAAAGGCATAAAAAAAGTGCTAAATCATAGAATGATAGCACTTTTTTAATTCTATTGTGATCCCGGCAGGACTCGAACCTGCGACCCGCAGCTTAGAAGGCTGCTGCTCTATCCAGCTGAGCTACGAGACCAGCTAACGCTAATTTGAGGCTGCAAAAGTAGTAAATCTTACGTTTCTAAAAACGGAATCATAAAAAAAAGACGGCTATTAACCGTCTTTAATCTATTGTATCTCTTTTTTAGTAACGGTTTCTGTATCCACCACCACCATCGCCGTCATTGCGACGCTGCTGATATCCGCCGCCTTCGCGACGAGGATAACCACCACCTCCCTGACCTTCAGTTTTTGGACGTGCCTTTTTTACTACAATAGTGTTTCCTTCAACGTCTGTTTCATTCAGTTCGTTGATAGCCGCATAGGCTTGTTCATCATCTGGCATTTCAACAAAACCAAAGCCTTTTGAGCGGTTTGTCAATTTGTCAATAATAACTTTAGCCGAAGAAACGGTGCCGAATTGTTCAAACAAAGCTTGTAAATCTTCGCTAGTTGTTTTGAAGTTGAGTTTTGCAACAAAAATGTTCATCGTAAATAATAATAAATGATAAATAAATTTCAATAATTAGGTAAATTCTATGAAAATCAGAGGGTTAATTTCGGAGTTTTATGGAAGGTACACTGCTTATTGAAACGAAAATTTTAATTAAGTCCGGACAAAGATAAACATTAAGTAAAACGATAAACCAAAACGTAAAAAAAATTACACGAAATATTTTGACCAAAAACACTTCGCTTTTCTGCTGCTCAATTAATTATAGGACGTTGGAAATCAATGTGCAATTCTAAATAATTAAAATTTTCGCTTATCTTTTTATCAAAAGTCGCATTTTAAAAGTACTTTTTGTGGTGAATCATTTCGTTATGGACATCCCTTATTACGAAACCATAAGTATAAAGCAGAAAATACCAAATCAGATTGTTATTAAAAGTAACCATTTGGATTATTTGGATACTATTTTTCTTTCAGCAGCACCCATTTCACAGCCGCTTCTAATGTACTGAAAGGCCTTGATTGATAACCGAAATCTTCCATTTCAACGAGGACAGGAATTACAATATCTTTTGGAGAATTTGTCAAAATAGCAATTCTATATCCTTCAAAAACCTCAGGATGAAGGCGATAGTAGGCAGGTATTTCTTTGTAGCGGTCTAAGGGAATGTTGAAGCCTGCTTCCCGGTAGTCCAAAATAAAACCTTTAACATTTGCTGGAATGTGATTTTGTTCGATAGCTTCATCCCAGGTTCTTGTCAGGTCTTGGATGGTGATTGCACCATGATAAGTCTTAAAAAGAATTTTAAGTTGGTCATCAAATTTATAGGTTGCTTTTGCTATCATAAAATGCTCTAAGGCTTTAAACTGATAGAGAAATATTATTTATTCTCATCATCGCAGGGTTTATTGATCTGTTTCCCAAGATCATAAACCTCCTGTATTTCTTTTAGTCTTTGTTCAAATGGAATGTTCAGGTCAATCAATTTTCCTGTTTTTATATCAAAAACCCAACCATGGACAATCGGAAAGCCACTGCTCAAATACTGCCGTTGAACAGCTGCCGTTTTGATAACATTAAGGCATTGTTCCTGCACATTTAACTCAATAAGCCGTCTGTATTTGGCATCTTCTGTATCAATTACCTTCAATTCTGCATGATGAAGCCGGTAAACGTCTCTGATATTTCTTAGCCAAGGATTGAGGATACCCATATCCCGGGATTGCATTGCTGCTTTTACACCGCCGCAATAATAATGACCGCAAACAACAATATGCTTCACTTTGAGCTGGTCAACAGCATAATTGATAACACTCATCACATTTAGGTCGTTGTTGCCCACGATATTTGCAATATTACGATGAACAAATACCTCTCCGGGTTTCATTCCCATTAATTCTTCTGCCGTTACACGGCTATCACTGCAACCGATATATAGAAAATCAGGATCTTGTCCTTCTGCTAGCTTATCAAAATAGTTTGTGTCAGCGGCCAGTTTTTCTTTTACCCACTGTTTATTATTCTCAAATATTTCCTTGTAAGTCGTCATTCGTCAGGTGTTTTTATTGAACGAAAATACGATCATTTTGCTTTTGATGTCAATGTTTTTAAATAAAAAAAAACCTTGGGGTAATCGCTAAGGTTTATCGGATTGAAGGAATTAACTGTTTGCGCAAGCGATAGCGTTCATTCGGCGAGGATTTCAGATGGAAGCTTTATGAAGTAATATATTTTAGTAAATATATTAATGCCAAGCTAATTACAGTGTTTTATTCAAAGTAAAACTTTAATCTCTGACAAACATAAAAAGTTAAAAGCGGGGCAGTAGTTGACAGATTTAAGCAGTGGCAAAAAACAGATCAACTATTTAAAATCTGAATGATCCACAAAAGTAATTTACAGCAAAACAGAAGCCGGGTAAAAAACAGCAATTAAACTTTTTCTATTATAGTTGCAATACCCTGTCCAACACCAATACACATCGTGCAAAGGGCGCGCGATAGATTGTTTTGCTCCATCTGGTAAACCGCAGTTGTCAGCAATCTTGCTCCGCTCATGCCAAGAGGATGGCCAAGTGCAATTGCTCCACCACGAGGGTTTATACGAGGATCATTATCCTGCAATCCAAGCGATCGAATACAGCCTAAAGCCTGAGCTGCAAAAGCTTCGTTTAGTTCTATCAGGTCCAGATCATCGAGCGAAAGATTCAGTCGCTTAAGCAGTTTTTGGGTTGCAGGAACAGGTCCCATTCCCATTATACGGGGCAAAACACCGGCAGTGGACATCCCCAAAATACGAGCCTTTGGGGTAAGTTTATGTTTCTTAACAGCTTCAGCCGATGCAATGATCAAAGTTGCTGCACCATCATTGATGCCTGAAGCATTGCCGGCAGTAATGGTGCCATTGGGACGCGTCAGGGCTTTCAAAGCCGACAGCTTTTCTAAGCTACTAAGCCTGGGATGTTCATCCCGGCTTACAAGTATAGGTTCGCCTTTTTTCTGAGGTATGGCAACGTTTACGATTTCCTGTGCCAGATCACCATTATTACGGGCAATATCCGCTTTTTCCTGACTCCATTGTGCAAAAACATCCTGATCGTATCGACTTATTTTAAAATCATCTGCGATATTTTCTGCTGTATGCATCATGGATTCTGTACCGTACAATTTATCGAGCTGTTTGTTAATAAAACGCCAGCCCAGGGTGGTATCGAAAAGTTCAGGTGCTCTACCAAACGCCTGTTCAGATTTTCCCATAACAAAAGGCGCACGCGACATACTCTCAACACCTCCTGCCAAAATCAAATCTGCTTCACCGGCTTTGATGGCCCTGGCTGCGGTTCCGATAGCATCCATACCCGAGCCGCACAACCTATTGATTGTTGCCCCGGGAATACTGGCAGGAACACCGGCAATGAGCAATGCCATGCGCGCAACATTTCTGTTATCTTCGCCAGCCTGATTGGCACAACCCATAAAAACATCATCTAGTGCCTCGGCATCAAGCTGTGGATTGCGCCTGAGAATTTCCTTTATCGTAATGGCGGCCAAATCATCGGGACGCACAGCTGACAGGCTTCCGCCGTAGCGCCCCACGGGCGTGCGAATGGCATCGCAAATATATACTTCTCTTATTTTTGTCATATCACTCGAGTCTTAAAACTAGTGGTTTGTTTGATCCTTTTTTAAGGGAAAATGGCATGTTGGCTATATAATTCATCAAGCTGTGGTTTTATAAACCGAAAGCCATTCAGCATGGCATCTGATAGCCTGTCAACCTCCTTTTGGGTGAGCGCGGTAGAAAACATACATGCGCAGGTATTGATCATGATCAAATTTTCTTTATAAAACAGATAATCAAGCAGTTCACCAATAATGGCTGCTACGGCAGGCCGTTGATAGGCTTCCCGGTATGATTGTGGAGGCGACAATCTGAAATGAATACGAAACATGGATCCTGCTCCTGTAATTGAAATAGGCACATCGGCGAGCCTGATGGCATTTTCGATTTGAATGATTGCTTTCTTCGTCAACGCATTCAAATCGTCAACAGCCTTTTGATCAAACAGCTCCATGGCAACCCTGCCGGCTGTCATGGTAATTGGGTTGGCAGAAAATGTACCGGAATGGGGGAAAAGAAGCTTGCTCTGACTAGGATCCAAAACCGACATCACATCAGCTCGTCCTGTTAAAGCGCCTACGGGAAAACCACCACCTATAATCTTTCCTAAAGCGGTTAAATCAGGTTTAACCTTATATTTTTCCTGCGCTCCGCCATAATTTACCCTAAAGGTAACCACTTCATCAAAAGCGAGAAGCACATTATTTTTTCTTGTCCATTTATAGATTGCTTCAACAAACTTATTCGTGCCTTGAAGCAAGCCGATTCTGTGTGGCACCGGATCGAGAATTACACAGGCTAATTCATCAGCATGGGCATCGAGAATTGCGATTGTCCTTGCAATATCATTATAGGGAAAAATGATAACATTTTCCAATACGCAGTCCGGCGTGCCGGAAGCCAGAGGAACACTATTGGGACTGTTTATATCTCCCCAGCTAAAGGGATTGGCAGTTTGGCTGATCTCAGCAAAGTCATATGTGCCGTGATAAGCACCTTCGGCTTTGGCAATTTTTGGCTTGCCGGTAAATGCCCGGGAAGCCTTTATCATAGCCATTACCGCCTCGGTGCCGCTATTGACAAATCTAATTTTCTCGAAACTTTCGGCACGGTTTATCAACAACTCAGCCAATGCCACTTCAGCTTCAGTGGCCAAGGTGTATGCGCTGCCTCGATGCAACTGCTCGGTAACGGCCTCAATAATGGCAGGATGAGCATGCCCATGTATCAGTGAAGCCATGTTATTGGCAAAGTCGATACGTTCTGTTCCATCAACATCGGTTACATAACAGCCTGAGGCTTTTGCAGCATAATGTGGATAAGGTCTGTGGAAAACGGTATTTCTGCTCACGCCACCTGGTATTAGTTCAACAGCTTTTTGGTATAAAGCATCACTTTTTGAATTTTGTTTCATTGAATTGACATTTTAGCCTTCAGAAAACAAGTTTATTATACATTGCAAATTTTAGGGGTTAAGCCTGGCTTCAGTTTGAGATTGCAGGTATTCAAAACTGATTCCCGGTGCAAGCTCCCTGACGAAAAGACCGGTTTCTCTAACGTCAATAACAGCCAAATTGGTGTAAATGCGATTAACAACAGCTTTCCCGGTAAGCGGATAGCTGCATTGTTTTACAATTTTCGATTCGCCGGTTTTTGTCGTATGACGCGTTATCACATAAATTGTTTTAACTCCGGCTACCAGATCCATTGCACCGCCTACAGCCGGAATAGCTCCGGGCTCTCCTGTCGACCAATTGGCAAGATCTCCGTTTGCTGCAACCTGCAACGCGCCAAGAACACAAACATCAATATGTTTTCCTCTGATCATGGTAAAACTGTCGGCATGATGAAAAAAGCATGCTCCCGGTATTGTTGTCACGGCTTTTTTTCCGGCATTGATCAATTCAGGATCTTCTTTTCCGGCTTCGGGTGTTTTGCCCATGCCCAGCAAGCCATTTTCGGTATGATAAATTACTTCGCGGCCTTCGGGAACAAATGCTGCAACCTTTTCGGGTATTCCGATACCCAGGTTTACATAGGCTCCGTCAGGAATGTCCAGAGCCACTTTCTGCGCCATCTCGTTGATGTCCCATCCTTGCAATTCAGCTTTTTCTACCATGGATACCTCCTGTTCTCTGCAACTAGTTTAGATTCATCGGCAGGATTTTCGACCACAACAACATGCTGAACGAAAATCCCGGGGGTTACAACAATTTCCGGATCAATATCGCCCAAATCAACAAAATGTTGAACCTGAACAAGGGTAGTTTTGGCTGCAGTACACATTATCGGGCCAAAATTACGTGCCGTTTTGTTATAAATTAAATTACCATAACGATCTGCTGACCTGGCTTTAACTAAAGCAAAATCGGCTTTAATGGCATTCTCCATCACATAGGTAACACCATCGAAGATTCTTGTTTCTTTGCCTTCGGCCAAAGGTGTTCCAAATGAAGTAGGCGTGTAGAAAGCTGGAATACCAGCTCCTCCGGCTCTAATACGTTCGGCCAGCGTGCCCTGAGGCACCAGCTCCAGTTCTATTTCTCCTTTTTTGTACAACTCAGGAAACACGGTAGAATTGGCAGTGCGTGGAAACGAACAGATCATTTTCCTGACGCGTTTATGGGCTATCAGGGCCGCCAGTCCCACTTCTCCGCTGCCGGTATTGTTGCTGACGATGGTAAGGTCTTTCGCTCCCTGATCTACGAGGGCGTGAATCAGTTCAATTGGACTTCCGGCTTCTCCAAAGCCCCCAATCATAATTGTAGCCCCGTCAAAAACTCCTGAAACTGCTTCGCTTACTGTACTTACAAGCTTATTAATCATAGATGTATGCTTTTACGATTTTAATCAGGCATCCATTTTTTTGCGCAATGCGGCATCCAGCGCTAACTCAATCTCAGCCAGCTCATCTTCATAAAAATGCTTGCCATCGCCGAAAGGTTTCAGTTTTTCAATGGTGTTTTCATGCTCATCGTATTTGGCCAAAAATACTTTGTCCATCCACTCCATATTGCGCGACTCATTGAATTTGAGCGCGAAAGCCTTTTCTCCGTTAACCATTACCTCGCCCAACATTGAAACTTTTCCGGCTGATGAGGTCATGGTAATATAGCGTGAAGGGCGGCTTATGGATGGCAGAGAACGGTAAACCTTGCTAAATATCTGATTGATAATTGTAAGCGGCACAGTGAAATAATGGTGTTCGCCGGTAGGTCTGGCGCAATACATGGAGTGAAATCCCACAGATAAAGTTGACAAAACATTTCCGAGATCAATCCAGTTTTGAGCTGACCGATCAACATCAATTTTGCCATTTTCATCGGAGAACATGCTGATGTGGTGCATTACCGGACTTTGGCTTTTGATCGTGGCGCCATGATTTTTTAGTCGTCGGATTGCAGCGATAGTAGAAGGATTCAATACCTCACGCGGCGTGGAGAAATGCGACATAAACACAAGCTGAATGCCATTGTTGTTCAGCTTTTGAAACAAATCGAGGGTTTTTTTATATTCATTGCTCAAAATCAGCTCAGGATGAAAAGTAAGCACCCTGGTGCCAAGACGTAATGTTTTGATATGAAGCAAATCAGGGTCTTCCATCAAAGGAATTACATAGGCTTCGAGGCGATCGTAAGTGATATAACCTGCATCGCCGCCCGTAATCAGCACATCCGTAACTTCTTTATGTTCTTTGAGGTATTGATGAACCTGTGTAATGTCTTTCTGTACAAACATATCTTCGTCGCCGCGAACCTGCGCATGCCGAAAACAATAGGTGCAAAACGAGAAGCAGCTTTGGGTGCTGGCATCAAAAATAAGTTGCACTTGGGGGTATTTGTGTTGACTGCCCTTCAAAATCTCCAATTCACCATCGTCATGCTCGTACCAGGGCTTGTTCAGCAATTGTTTGCCATCATGCGGGTTGGTATTTTTGATGTAATCGGTGATGAGCTTTTCTTTTTCTTCCTCTGAATTGGCTTTGCTGTATTTTTCAAACAATTCCGGGTTTATCATTCCCGGCTGCGGAAATACGAGCTGGAAAAGGGAATCTTTGGCAAAATTTTTCCAGTTTATTTTATTCAAAACGTGCTTCGTTGCAAGAAAACGATAAACATTAATAAAAAGCTCACGCTCCGCAATATGGCCAATATCAACACCATTATCATTCAGGATTTGAACGATTTCACGAAATCCCTTCAAGCCGGAATAACGCTCTTTTCCTGTGAAGAAAAACTCAGCAGATTCCATAATGCCAGAATGCTGTGGATAACTGCTATGAAGCCTGGAAAGCAATCCCGAAGGCAACAAATCTTCATCGCGAATAGTCGTTTTGATATCCTCACTATAATGATAGCGATCCATGATATGTTCAACATCTTCGATACCAATTCTTTGGTTAACTTTTACATGCTCGGTATCTGTGGGCATAGCTGTATTCGTAATAGCCATTTTAAAGAAATTTTTAGATTAAAATACTGTATTGATAGTCCAATTTGTTAAAATTATTAGCAAACAAATGCAGTATATATGCACCGCAATCGTTTTAAACTATAGGCAAAATTAGGGTAATTCATCGCATTAGTAAGTGTGGAATGCTAATTTAGAAGCTGTCTAAAGAGCTCGGACTAACCCCTTTAATTTTTCACGAAAATTATTTGGATTACCAAAGAAGGAGAAATCATTGAAAACACCAAGACACTTTACAATTGTTGCCAATAAACTTGCCAATTCATTCGTCTTGTTTATCTATTTTTGCAGTCTGATGCACGATTTTAAAACAGCGATATCCGGAAAGCATTTTATGGTCATCGCAGAGGTTTGCCAGCAGCAAAAGCTGGAAGCCTATGTGATTGGCGGCTATGTGCGTGATTTGATCCTTCAACGACCATCAAAAGATATTGATATTGTGGTAGTTGGAGACGGTATTGCCGTTGCTCAGAAAGTTGCTGAAAAATTAGGCAAGGGCTCTGAAGCAAAATTTTACGGACAGTTTGGTACCGCGATGTTAAGGTCCAAGGGCATTGAAATAGAATTTGTGGGTGCACGCAAAGAGTCGTATAAACTATATAGCAGAAAACCGATTATACAGACTGGTAGCCTGAAAGACGACCAAAACCGCCGCGATTTCACGATTAATGCCATGGCAATTAGCCTGAATAAGAAGGATTTCGGCCAATTAGTCGATCCTTTTGATGGCATTGGCGATTTGGAAAAAAAAATATTGCGCACGCCGATGGATCCCGATATTACTTTTTCAGATGATCCCTTGCGCATGATGAGGGCCGTTCGTTTTGCCACACAATTGGGTTTTAAAATTGCTGACAGTGCTTTTGAGGCCATAGTCCGCAACAAGAAAAGGATAAAAATTGTTTCGCCGGAGCGCGTTACTGATGAGTTGAATAAAATCCTCATGACAGCTAAGCCTTCTTCAGGTTTTGAGTTACTTTTTGATTCGGGTCTGCTGCATGAGTTTTTTCCGCAAATGGCACAGCTTCAGGGGGTAGAAGTGGTAAATGGAAAGGGTCATAAAGATAATTTCTACCATACACTGGAAGTGCTGGATAATTTATGCAAAAAAACAGACGACCTATACTTGCGTTGGGCGGCTGTATTGCATGACATTGCAAAGCCAGCAACCAAGCGTTTTGATCCACAGCAGGGATGGACCTTTCACGGTCACGAATTTCGTGGAGCTAAAATGGTTCCTGGTTTATTCAAGCAGTTTAAGATGCCGCTGGGAGACAAGATGAAGTTTGTGCAAAAAATGGTTTTGCTGCATCTGCGGCCAATAGTTTTGGCACAGGAAATTGTGACAGACTCCGCAGTACGTCGCTTACTTTTTGATGCCGGAGATGATATCGATAAGCTTATGCTGTTGTGTGATGCCGATATTACTTCAAAAAATGAGTATAAGGTTAAAAAGTACCGCGAAAATTTTCAGCTGGTTCGCAGGAAGTTAAAAGAGATAGAAGCCAAAGACCAAATAAGGAATTGGCAACCACCTATTGATGGCGAAATTATCATGAAAGCCTTTGATTTGCTTCCCGGCAAAGAGGTAGGCATCATTAAAACAGCTATCAGAGAGGCTGTTTTGGATGGCCTTATCGGTAATAATTTTGAGGAAGCTTACGGCTTTATGAAAGAAATTGGGACAAGAATGGGTTTAACGCTTCATAAAGAAGTGAAAAAGAAGGTGGAAGTTAAAGCCAATGGTCCGCTGCCAAAGAAAATAAAAAGTTAAAAGTGAGCGCTTTAAAGAAATATGTTCTGGTTCTCGCCGGGCCTACTGCTTCTGGAAAAACAGCGATGGCGATTAAGCTGGCTCAGCGTTTTAAAACGGTGATCATCTCGGCCGATAGTCGCCAGTTCTACCGCGAGATGTCCATTGGCACTGCCGTTCCTTCCGCCATACAGCTTAATCTAGCCAAACATTATTTTATTCATTCCTGCTCAGTTACAGAAGCTATTGATGTTGCCAGCTACGAGCAAGAGGTGCTGAAACTGCTTGACAAACTATTTATTAAGCATAATCTGGTGATCCTAAGTGGCGGCACCGGGCTTTATATCGATGCGGTATGTCGCGGGCTCGATTTAATCCCTGAAGTACTTCCTGCTGTGCGCGATCAGGTGAATCAACTTTTTGAAAAATCAGGTTTGCCGGGGCTACAAAAAGCTGTAGCTGAGCTTGATCCCGATTATTACCGGATTGTTGACAAACAAAACCCCAGGCGTTTACAAAGAGCGCTGGAAGTATGCTGGCAAACAGGCAGGACATTCAGCTCATACCGACAGCAAAAACCTGTCCAACGCAATTTTGAAGTGATATGGACAGCCATTGAACTGGAGAAAATTGTGCTGCACAACAGAATCAATCAACGTGTGGAAACAATGTTGGCCGACGGCTTGGTAGAAGAGGCTCGCAAATTGCTGCCATTCAGGGATTTGAATGCTTTAAATACGGTGGGCTATAAGGAACTTTTTGCCTATTTTGATGGAAAGATTGGCCTGGAGGAAGCCGTAGAACAAATCAAGGCAAACACCCGGAAATATGCAAAAAGACAACTGACCTGGTTTCGTAAAAACAAAGATTATCAATGGTTTAGGCCTGATGAGTTTGAAAAGTTAGTCAGCTATATTAAAAGCCTGAACAAGAGATTGTGACACAGGAGTTAAGATCGACTGAAAACTTCAAAAACCACTTTATCAACATCCAAGCCAGACCTCATCTTCACTTTAACTCGGGCCGAAGCCCCCAAATTTTGGAAGTATGGGAGCCGGGACAATAAAACCACCAAGCCCGCCTAATCTAAAAGTGCTGCTCATCCAACCTGAGGAAAGAATAGAATAGAGGTTAAGATTAAGGTTGAGTAGATTTTCCTTCTCAACCTTATCCTCAACCTCAATCTTAACCTCAACCTCAAGCGTTGGATTATTTTTTACACTAATTAAATTACTACTTCCACTAAATCTGCAGTAATACCTTTTATTATGGGAGTAACCCTAAAATCAAAACCTCCACTTTACACCTCTCCGGGCCGAAGCCCCCAAATTTTGGAAGTATGGGAGCCGGGACAATAAAACCACCAAGCCCGCCTAATCTAAAAGTGCTTCTCATCCAGCCTGAGGAAAGAATAGAATAGAGGTTGAGATTAAGGTTGAGTAGATTTTCCTTCTCAACCTTATCCTCAACCTCAATCTTAACCTCAACCTCAACCGTTGGATTATTTTTTACGATAATTAAATTACTACTTCCACCAAATCTACAGTAATACCTTTTATTATGGGAGTAACCCTAAAATCAAAACCTCCACTTTACACCTCTCCGGGCCGAAGCCCCCAAATTTTGGAAGTATGGGAGCCGGGACAATAAAACCACCAACCCCGCCTAATCTAAAAGTGCTTCTCATCCAGCCTGAGGAAAGAATAGAATAGAGGTTGAGATTAAGGTTGAGTAGATTTTCCTTCTCAACCTTAACCTCAATCTCAATCTTAACCTCAACCGTTGGATTAATTCCGTGCCTGTGTCATTAGATGCTCCGCTTACAATTTATCGTAGTATTGCATGAGGCCTTTAGCCGGACTTTTTAATATTTTTCCAGCTTTATATCCATTTATGTCCAATCGTTCCTGCAGCAATTTTGCAAAATGAAAGGCAACAGAACCTGTAAAACCGATAGTTAATGGTTTGATTTGCTGAAAATAACCAATCTGCTTGTCGATAAACCCATCAAAAGCTTCAGCGAGCAAAGCCTGCATAAAAGGATTTTCTTTGTGTCTCCAGGCAAAATGTGTGAAATCAGCTAAATAGGCAGCTGAGGCTGGCTTTTTGTAAACGCTCTCCAGAAACTCAGGCAAGTGAAGCTGATAAACTGAATAAAAATCTGCAGCGAGATTTTCCGGCAATTGATTTCTGAAATAGGCCTGACAGATCATTTTACCAATGATAGCCCCACTTCCTTCGTCGCCCAGTATATAGCCCAGTGACGGAATTTGCTGAGTGACAGCTTTCCCGTCATAAACACAAGCATTGCTTCCTGTACCTAAAATGCAGGCAATACCAGCTGTATTTCCAAACAAAGCATGCGCCGCTGCCAGTAAATCGTGGTTAACTTCAATGGTCGTTTCAGGGAAAAAACGTTTGAGTACTGCTGCAACTTTTTGTCTGTTTACGGCAGCACCGCAACCGGCACCATAAAAAATAAGCCGTTCAACAGCAGAAAAGTCCAGCTGCTTTTTTAAGGCAGAAATGCTTTGGTCTAGTTGCATATCCGATTGATGCCAGGGGTTGTAACCCGCTGTATGTATTGTGTCTCTCCATTTTCCCGAATCCCGGATCAACCATTCTGTTTTGGTAGCACCACTATCTGCAATTAAAAGCATCTCCTGTTTTTTAGCCAAATTTAGTAACTTTTTACAATGGCAAAAGTCAACATTTTTTGGTTGTTAGTTTTTGAATTGTTTTAACTAGTTTTGCAAAAGGATGGGAAGCCTTTTATTTCGCTTCCAAATTTTTTTTAACTTATTCAGCGGATTACTTCTATGAGAAAATGGCGTGTTGACGATTCTGCCGAACTATACAACATCAATGGTTGGGGCATTAATTATTTTTCGATCAATGATAAGGGAAATGTAATTGTTACACCGCGAGCGGACGCTGCTTCTGTTGATTTGAAAGAATTGATAGATGAACTGCAGTTGCGCGATGTAACCTGTCCGGTTTTGTTGCGTTTTCCCGATATTTTGGACTCCCGAATAGAGCAAATGCAGCAATGCTTTGATCAGGCATCAGCAGAATATGAATATAAAGGGCAGAATTTTCTGGTTTATCCCATCAAGGTAAACCAAATGCGACCAGTGGTTGAGGAGATTGTCAGCCATGGCAAAAAATTTAATATTGGATTGGAAGCCGGCTCTAAACCTGAGCTACATACGGTAATCGGCATTAATCCTGACAATGATTCATTGATTATATGTAATGGATACAAAGATGAAGATTATATAGAGCTGGCCTTGCTTGCCCAGAAGATGGGACGCATGATATTTATTGTGGTTGAGAAACTCAACGAATTGAAATTGATTGCCCGTATTGCCAGACGTTTGAAGGTGAAGCCAAATATTGGCATAAGGATTAAGCTGGCCAGTTCAGGTAGCGGCAAATGGGAAGATTCCGGCGGCGATGTAAGTAAATTCGGGCTCACCTCAAGCGAACTACTCGAAGCCCTTGATTATCTCGAAAAAAACAAGATGAAGGATTCGCTTCGGTTGGTGCATTTTCATATTGGAAGTCAGGTAAACAAAATTCGCAGAATCAAAATTGCTTTAAGAGAAGCCGCGCAGTTTTTTGTTCAGATTTACAAAATGGGCTTCAACCTTGATTTTGTGGATGTTGGTGGAGGTTTGGGTGTTGACTACGATGGCACGCGTTCAGCCAATAGCGGGAGCAGTGTAAATTATAGCATTCAGGAATACGTAAATGATGCCACCTATTCTGTTGTGGATGCCTGCGAAAAAAACGACATTCCTCATCCTAATATTATCACTGAATCTGGACGTTCCTTAACGGCACACCACTCGGTTTTGGTTTTTGAAGCGCTGGAGTCAACACATTTACCGATATGGGATGAAGGAGACGAAATTAAAGAAGATGACCATGAATTAATACATATGCTTTACAATTCGTGGGATGTGATGAATCAGGCGAGTATGCTAGAAACCTGGCACGATGCGCAGCAAATTAGAGAAGAGGCACTGGACTTATTCAGCCTGGGATTGCTCGATTTAAAAAGCAGGGCACAGATTGAACGACTTTTTTGGACAATCGCCCGTGATATTCATCAGATGGCATCCGATATGAAAAGACCGCCTGAAGAGTTTTTAAAGCTTCCTAAATTGTTGTCTGATAAGTATTTCTGTAATTTTTCCCTGTTTCAGTCACTACCCGATTCCTGGGCTATTGATCAGATATTTCCAATCATTCCAATCCACAGATTAGATGAAAAACCTGACCGCTACGCTACGCTGCAGGATATCACTTGTGACTCGGATGGAAAGATTGATAATTTTATTTCAACAAGAAACTTCTCGCACCATCTTCCGGTGCACGCCCTAAAAGCTAAAGAGTCGTATTATATAGGTGTATTCCTGGTCGGGGCGTATCAGGAAATCTTGGGCGACCTTCACAATTTATTTGGAGACACCAATGCTGTGCATATTTCGGTAAACAAAAAAGGATATGAGATTGATCAGGTGATAGATGGTGAGACCGTTGCAGAGGTACTTGATTATGTGCAGTATAATTCGAAAAAGCTGGTAAGAATTGTCGAGACCTGGGTTACCGCTTCAGTAAAGCAAGGAAAAATCACCGCAGAAGAAGGAAAAGAATTTCTATCTAATTATAGATCTGGTCTTTACGGATATACCTATCTGGAATAAAATGCAGTTTTTTGCCTTTGGAGAAACTTTACTGGACCTGATTACTGACAAACAATTAAATATGGTTGCCAGTCCGGGCGGGTCACAATTCAATATAGCGACTAACCTGGCTGTTTCAGGACTTAATGTGCAGCTAATCAGTGTTATTGGAGATGATGATCCAGGACAAATTATCGCATCAACAGCTCAGAAAGCAGGCATAGGCGTTGATTTTTTGCAACGGAATAAAAAGCTCAAAACAGCTTTAGCCTTTGCGATAATCGACGATAGGGGAATGCCTTCCTATACTTTTTACAAAGACTATCCCGAGCCCTTGTTTATGCCAATGAGTTTGCCTTCAATGACTTCCGAAAGTTGTTTTTCTTTTGGCAGTATGGCGGCCCTCGAAAAACAATGGCAGCCCACTTTAACAAAGCTTATGCAACTTGCTCAACAGGCCGGAGCCCTTATTTTTTATGATCCCAATATCAGGTTCAAGGTAAAGTCAAAAGATGAAGAGAAGCTATTGATGCGTAATATGCGTGCAGCACATATCGTCAGGGGTTCTGATGAAGACTTTTTTGCGTTATTTGGAACGGCTGATCCAAAAATAATTTTTGAAAAAGCAGCTTTACAGGAGGATCGACTGCTTTTTGTAACACAAGGCCCGGGAGAGGTGCTGTGTTATCAACACAAAAAGCTTAGTCGTTTTGCTGTGCCATTGCAAAAGCCATTGAGTACGGTGGGAGCGGGGGACGCGTTTAATTCGGGCTTGCTTGCTTTTTTAGCGAAATCCGGCATGTCCGCAAAGCAAATAAGTAAGCTCACAGAAGAAGATTTAGGCATGATGACTGCCATGGCGGTTAGTTTTTCTGCTGACGTTTGCCGCTCAAAAAGCAATAGGATTTCTGATGAATTAGCCCAGCGGATAGCTGCTTTCTGACTTAGTATTTCCTGATTTAAAATATTGCCAATCAAGATAATAAAGCAGTTTAATGCTTAGGCTGTTTCCGATGGGAGCCTCAAAGGTGTTACGCAAATTATGAAAGAACTGGTTTTCGAGTTCAACAAGATTTTCATTGCTGTACACAGCATTTTTCCATATCAGCAGCAGCTCACTTCCGGGGGCAAAATTCCATTTAAAAACCATATCCACATTAAAGGCATTCACCGCAAAATCCTCGTTACGGCTATAGCTATTGGGGTAAACGTGGCCATCTGTGTTAAGATCATAGAATGATAAATAATCAACACGAAGCCAATAATGGCGCATCCGAAATGCCAGCGAGGTATTTGGGCTAAATGCATAATCTGCCTCCAGACTTGTTGTAACCTCCTTGATATCTCTACGCCCAAAAATTATAGCAGGTTTTTGAGCGCTATTCAATGAATCTGTCACGTAACCAATATTATTGAAGCTGTAATCGATATTAATTTCTGGAATGACCATCAGATTATTGCTTACGCGCCACCTTGGCTCTATCCTGACCCACCAATTGAAAAGTTCCTGTGAAGGCACATGCCAGAAACCAACTCTGAAATCAACAAGGAATTTTTTGCGATAATCCGGCGAAGTCCAGAGTCCAATAGAGTAGCTGGGCGCAGTAAAGTATTCATAGCCCGGTACTCTTGGCTCAAAATGATCATGAAAACCAAGTGGTCGAAAGCTGAAATCAAATCCTGCGCTAAACTGCTTTTTGGTTGTTATAGAACCATCTGCACCAATAAGGAGCTGATTAAATTTGCGGGGGATATTCAAATAATAATGATTCACAAAAATACGCGACCGCATCCGCAAAAAATTCCCGAAAGGCTCATAAATATTGTATTTGAAGTTGTAGCCATTGGCAATTTCATTGTTTTTATTTAAAAAACCCATATCATTAGGGTCGTAATCGTCTGAAACGTACTTGAACCAGGTTTCGGCGAGAAAATTTCCGCTCACTTTACCAACATTGACCAGTGCGTATTCTCCAAACCGGGCTTTGTCATCTTTTGTATAGTGCTGGCTAATATTGATTGTTGCTGCCAATTCATAGTTATTCGTTTTATCGCGCAACCTGAAATCAGTTCCACTAACATTGGCCGCGAAACGATTTTCAGGTCTGTAAACCGAAGTATTGTAAAAACTGACAGAAGAATTATTTTTCAAGGACTGATCAAAAACCAGCATATTGTAATTTGTAAAGGGGGAAGTCAGCACGCTTTGCTCAGTTTGGTTACTATCAAGAACAGTGGCATAGGTGTTGGCTGTCATGGCATTAAAAATGCCGATACCAAGTCCGCTTCCTGTCTTCCCGCTTAGTTTTATGGCATTGATAAGCTGTGAGGCATCCGGATTATCAATTATTTCGTCGGTTTCATAGTTTCTGTTGATGCTGTTATAGCCTTCGGGTTTACTGCCGATACGACGGGAATAGAAGACATTTCCTTTACTGAATAACTCAGTTCCTTCGGTAAAAAAAGGCCTTTTTTCCTCGTAATACACTTCGTAGGGAGAAAGCGAGAAAATACGGTCATCAGATTCTACCTGACCAAAATCGGGTATAAGTGTAACGTCAAGCGTAAAACTTTCTGAAAGTCCTGCTTTGATGTCCATGCCGTAGTTATAACCCGATTGCCACTGATCTGTGGCGCTGTTATGTTCTGTGTAAGCAGATAAATAAGGTGTTCCGCTGAGGCGCAAAGGGGGCTTAATATTTTCAATAGCCGTTAGAACACCTGCTTGCTGAAGATTTCCGCTTACCGTTGCATCAATAAAATTCCAGGAGGAGACTTCCCGCTTGCGCTGAATATTGCGTTGAAAATTCAGGCCCCATTGCTGAACGTCTTTTTTCGGGAAACGCAATGCCGAATATGGAATCATCATTTCTGCCACCCATCCACCTGCGACAATTTGTGTAGCTGAACGCCAGACAGCATCCCAGCTGTAGTCATCCTGATCTTGTGCATTGGTTTTGAAATCGACCTGAACATTGCGCACCGAAACAAAAAATGCCATACCATTCAGACCGTCGTTGTATGGATCTAAAATTATCCCGAAATAATCTGCCAACCCCAAATTGTCCCGGCTTTTGAGCTCGATCCATAGGCTATCAGGCTGTGGATCGATAATGTAGGCGCCAACATAGATTGCCTTATCATCGTAGAGTATCCTGACTTCGGTGTCGAAAGTTGCCGGCCTGCCATTTAAAGGCTCACGCTGTATAAAACCTGAAGCTGTTTCGGCGTTTTGCCAAATATCTTCATTAAGCATACCATCTATTTCAGGACGCTCAGCTACACGCTGTGCAGCTACACTTTTTTTGTTTTGAGCCTCAAGCAATATCGGGAAAATTATTAAAAGGCAGCTTAAAAGTAGCAGTCTTGGCATTGTCTTGAAATCTGGTTTGTTACGTTTTTTAAAACGACTGCAAAATTAATGATTTTGTTGAATCTCATGCTTACACCAAGACTTCGGTTTAGGTCGACAAGAATGTGGAGTACAGCCTATTCTATTCACTTGTTTCACTCAGTAGATCTTTATAAATTTTATAGTTTTCACTATCAAAGCATACAAACAGTATATGTTTCAAATGAGTGAGGTTTTTCGCATAATTTTTGGCAAAACTCACAACGATTTCTGCAGCTTTGAGTTTTGGGAAACCATAAATGCCTGTCGAAATATTGGGGAAGGCAATTGTGCTGCATTTTTTCGCTTCGGCCAACATAAAACTGCTTTTATAAGTACTTTGTAATAATTCCGCTTCATGCTGATTGCCACCTTTCCAAACAGGCCCCACAGCGTGAATAACAAATTTTGCCGGTAAGCGAAAGCCAGCCGTAATTTTAGCGTTTCCTGTTTCACAGCCATTTAACAAGCGACAGGCCTCCAATAACTCCGGGCCGGCAGCCTGATGAATAGCGCCATCGACACCTCCGCCGCCTAACAAACTTTTATTGGCAGCATTTACGATGGCATCCACCTGCTGTTTGGTTATATCTCCCTGAATTACTTCTATCTGAACAGCGCTCATCAGTTTTTAAAAATTAGAAATTACAACTAAACTTTTCTTACAAATAGTTGACCAGTTTGATAGCTAAGCACTTCTACCTCAGTATTTGCATCTATATATCCACTTACAGCCGTAGCGTCAAACATTTCATCGTTGATATACACTTTTCCCGAAGGCCGCAGCATGGTGAATGTAGTCCCTTTTTTGCCGATCATAGTTGAATAAGCCATATCAGCAGAAGTAAAACCGTCAGATTTATTTTGTACTGTATCCAAAGCTAAATGTCCGAACCTATTGGTAGAGAACAATTTCTGGCTGAGATAAAGGGAAATAATCATCGAGCTGAATACGGCGATGATCACGACAAAAAACGATTTTGCCAGGGCCATATAATCAACACTAAAAGGCGTATCTCCGATGGTTTCGACCATTGAAAAGCTTAATCCGGCAATGATCAGGCTAAGGCCGACAACGCCAGCCACTCCAAAGCCCGGAATTGCAAAAATTTCGACAAGGAGCAGAATAACACCCAGCACAAAAACAAGTATCTCCCAATTGCTAGCTAAGCCTTCGAGGTAGAGTGGGGCAAAATACATTAAGGCAGCGACAACCGAAGCAGCAAGCGGAAATCCTATTCCGGGAGTCTGAATTTCAAAATACAGGCCACCAATAATAATCATGATCAAAATGCCGCTAATGGCAGGATGAATCAGGAAATTGATCACTTTATCCATAGGACTTAGTGTATGTTTAATTAGCTCATAATCTTCATGGCCGGCATGTTGCAGCACTTCTTCCAGGCTTGATACCTGTCCCTCGGCAAAGCCGAATTCAATCGCTTCGGAGGTGGTAAAGGTGAGCACCTTGCCAGAGTCGGATATGCCGGCAACATAAATAGAAGGATCAACCATCGCCTGCGCAATCATCGGGTCGCGGCCTTTTGCTTCGGCTGTACTGCGCATCATCGATCGCATATACGACTGATATTTATCGGGCACAACCTCCCCGCTTTGATTAACTACCGTAGCAGCTCCGATATTGGCCCCTGAAATCATGTAAATGCTATCGCAGGCAATCGAAATCAGCGCTCCTGCAGAGGCCGCATTGTTATCGATAAAAACATAAACCGGAATCCTTGAATTCAGAATTTTTGTCCGAATAGAATCTGCTGCATCTACCATTCCTCCATAGGTATTCATATGTATCAGCATCAGATCCGCCTTCGCTTCATAAGCAGCTTCAAAGGCTTTTTGCGTAGTGCGCCAAACAGGTGGTGCAATTTCCTCCTTAATATCGAAAGTATAAACCTTAAAGGTTTTACTGGTTGTATCAATTACTGGCTCTGGTATTGGTATCGAATCATTTTGCTGCGACCAAAGCTGCGACAGGGAGAAAATAAAGACCAATCCTATTAAGTATTTTTTCATCGGGCATAAGTATTTGAGCGGTGTAAAGGTATGAAATGCTCAACTATGTTTTTCATTAAAACAACTAGTCTTTGAAATTGGTTCAAATGTTTTACCTTTGAACACTTCCGGATTTATTAGTTTTACTCGATATTGAAAGGAGCTATTCCGGATTATTAACAATACATTTAAAATCATTACAACATTTGAAATTCACTGAATTTAAATTACATCCTTCCTTAATGGAAGGGTTGGAATCAATGGGGTTTGAAGAAGCAACACCCATACAGGAGCATGCCATCCCACTGGTAATAGAGGGCCAGGATTTGATTGCTTGTGCACAAACCGGGACAGGAAAGACCGCCGCATTTATTCTGCCTGTTATTCATCAATTGCTTCAGCTTGATGAAATTCCTTCCAAGCCACAGGTTCTGATTCTGGTGCCTACGCGCGAACTGGCCATACAAATAGATCAGCAATTTGAAGGCTTGGGCTATTTTACCGGCGTGAGTTCTATTGCCGTGTATGGAGGAGGTAGCGGAAGCGGCTATGAGCTGGAGAAAAAAGCTTTTAAAAGCGGCGCACCCGTAGTGGTGGCAACGCCCGGCAGATTGATAGCCCACCTCAATATGGGTTATGTTGATTTTTCAAACCTGCAGTTTTTAGTGCTTGATGAAGCTGATCGCATGCTTGATATGGGCTTTTTACCAGATATTCAGAGAATTATTTCAGCCTTAAACAAGGAGAGACAAACACTGATGTTTTCGGCTACTATGCCCAATGCCATTCGGGTTTTAGCAAAACAGATTTTAAAAGCACATAAGGAAATCAACCTGGCCGTTTCAAAGCCAGCCGTAAATGTGCTTCAGGCAGCTTATATGACTTACGAAAATCAAAAAGTTAAGCTGATTCAAAAACTGATTGAAGGCCGTGATCTGCCGCTGATTTTAATTTTTTCGGCAACAAAAAAAGGTGTGAAAGAGATAGAGCAGCACCTCATCAAGCAAAAACTCAATGCCAAAGCTATCCACAGCGATTTGAGTCAGGCAGAAAGGGGAGAGGTTTTGCGCGCTTTTAAAAACAGGAGCATCCAGATTCTTGTTGCAACAGATATTGTCTCCAGAGGAATAGACATTGATGATATAAGTTTGGTAATCAATTACAATGTTCCGGGCGATGCAGAAGATTATGTTCATCGCGTAGGACGCACAGCCCGTGCCGAAAAAACCGGCGTAGCCATAACACTTATCAGCGAAGACGAGAGTTATAAATTTAATCGGATAGAACAGTTTATCGGTGATACAATCCGCAAACTGCCGCTGCCTGCAGAACTTGGCGAAGGCCCCGAATATCAGGTTCGTGCTCAGAAACCACGATTCAGCCGTGACAAAAGCCACCGCGGAAAATTCAAAGGCAGACGGAATTAGTGTTTTTGATGAATTTCAGGGGCTGCTTCTGCATGTTTACAATCCAGACGCATAATAATTCAAGGTACGCTTTAGGTTGCTGTTGACTTTTGAGCAAAAATTCACAAACAGCTATCTCTAAATTCCGCCAATTTACTTCACTATCAAGCCTTCAAACTGTTGAATCATTTGTAGCATTTCCTGATGAATTTTTCCGTTTGAGGCGATGATATCCTTGCCAAAAACGGCCTCAGTGCTGCCATCAAAACGGGTAATTTTTCCGCCGGCCTGTTGCACGATAAACGCGCCCGCAGCAACATCCCAGGGGTTAAGGCCATATTCGTAAAAAGCTTCAAAACGACCACATGCCACATAAGCCAGATCGACTGCTGCAGATCCCAGTCTGCGCAACCCCCTGCTGTTTTGCATCAGATGTTCAAAAAAAGCCAGATAGGGTATCATCCTCGAAAAATCGCTGTAAGGAAAACCGGTAGCAAGCAGGCTGTTGTCGAGCTTATCAGCCGTGCTAACCGTAATTTTTTCAAGGTTTAAATAGGCTGGTCCGTCTTCCCAGGCATAAAAACATTCATTCTGATTTATTTCATACACAACGCCCAGGATGAGTTCGTTATCTCTTTTTAGTGCGATACTGATAGCATAAACCGGTACTCCGTGCACAAAATTGGTGGTTCCATCGAGGGGATCGATGATCCAATTGTACTGATCGGCTATGTCAGAGCCACTTTCTTCAGCGATGATTCCAGCTTCAGGTAAGAATTTTTTCAAGGTATTGATAATCATCATCTCTGCGGTACGATCTACATAGGATACCAGATCGTGCCTGCCTTTTTTCTCTACTTTTTTTTCAGAAAAAAGCCCGCATTGTTCGCGAATAAATTGTCCTGTTGTGCGTGATAAATCACATACCCTGTAGGTTAAGTTTTCAAGTTGCATCAGCGTTATTCTTTTGTTTTTTTGTAAAAGTAAAAAGAAAAAATAAGGCCAATCCCAGTACAATCAGAATTGTTGAAATCAATTGAGCCTGAGTGATTTCAATCCCCATAAAGTGCATAAGATTATTCACCCTGATCTGCTCTATCAGCCCACGTTCAATCCCATTAAAAATCAGGTAAATAGCAAATAATTGCCCTGGAATAACAAGTTTTTTGCGTAAGCCCATCAAAATGCCAAATATTAACAGACTCATGCTCGTTTCATAAATTGGCGTTGGAAACACGGATTGCGCCAGTTTGTAGCAATAAGGCCCTGTGCAGCCGGGTATCAATACACCTTCACGCAATACATTATTCGGATAATCATACGCCCAAACCCAGGAAGGTAAAAAACTGAGCCATTCGGGTTGCGGCATGGTGTTTACGATTCCCCAGTCGCCATCGCCGGCAACGTGACAGCCAATCCGTCCGATGCCATAGGCTAATATCAAGGCCGGAGCAACCGTATCACCCATAATTCGCCAGCTGATTTTCTGCTTCTCTCCATAATATGCCACAAAAAATGCTGCTGTAATCAATCCGCCATAAAATGTAAGTCCATCAAAGGAAAGCAGCGCCTCAACAGGGTCATTCATAAACGATTGCCAGTTTTCGAGCTGATGAAATATTTTTGCGCCGATAATTCCCGTAACAGCCGCAATCAGTATGAGCATAGCGGTAAGCTGGTAAGGGTGTACTGTTTGTACCACAGCTTCCTTTTTTAGGTTCTTTCCCTGATAATAAAATACCACAACCATAAGTGCCATCCCCAGTAAACCAAAAAGAATCGAGCCTTCCTGCGATAATAGGGCTTCCTGTGGGTTTTTGACAAAAAGGTCGTAGTCGCCCAATATTGCGGGAAGCTTGAACCCGATCAGGAACCCAAGCAATAAACTAAGCATCATATCCGTGATTCGCCCTTTGTTACTGTTAATTGTTTTCTTAACAGGATGAATCAAACCTTCATTTTCCTTGCGTTTGAGTTCGGAGCGCAAAACAAGGGCGGCCAATAAAAATGCCAGCGTAAGGAAAAATCCATAACTCTGAATGGGCCACTCAAAGGAGGTGTTAAAAACATCGTTTATAAAGTCGCTAATTCTTGGATACATAAGGTAACTTTTTTAAGTGGTTCGACTTTGTTTGTTGTAAAAGAATACCGGCTACGATTAAAAACAGCCCTGTCAGGGTGCTCGGATGTATCTGTTCGCCAACAAATATTCTGATAAAGAAAAGTGCCACAAAGGGAGATAAAAAAATGAGATTGCTCACTTTGGCCGTATTTACCGAATAATTTAAAGCCATCATCCAGAGCACAAAAGTAAAGCCCATTTCAAAAAAACCGATATATGCAGCTCCCAGCATACCTTGCAAATTGAGTGGCTGCCAATTATTAAAAATCGTGCTATAGAGCAACATATAGACTAAGCCAAAACTAATGTTGAGGGTGATTTTCGGAACAGGCTTTCGCTTATCGCGCATGTTTATGATCCAATAGAGCGCCCAAATAAATGCGCTTCCAAGAGCAAGGCCCACACCAATTGGTGAGTTGAAACTGAGCGAGAATACGGCGCCTTTCGTGCTGATTACCCACAACCCGGAAAAGCTGATCAATATAGCGATAAAACCTTTAAAGCCAATTTTTTGGCCAAGTAATGGTACCGATAGCAAACTTAAAATAACCGGCCAGCTATAATTCAGTACGCCGGCTTCCTGGGCTTGCAGCAATTCATATGCTTTGAAAAGCACCAGGTAATAACCGAAAGGATTGAGCAAGCCCATCAGCGCTGAGCGCATCCAATCTTTTTTGCTTTTGGGAAATATGTCGGATAATTGCGAACGAAAAGCAAGCAACCCAACAAGACCTGACCAGCCAAAAATTACCGACCAAAAAAGTAACCAGTCGTAAGTAAAATAACCCAGGCTGAGTTTGAAAGCCGAACTCATCGTGGACCAGAATAAAACCGTGAGCAAGGCAAAAAGTGTCGCTTTACGCTGGTTTTTCATGGGGTAGTATTTTTATTATCCAGGTTTTTATAACACTTAATTGGGTGGTTTACTCTAAAGCCAAGGCTACCTGACAAACCTGTAATAGGCTGCACAGGCTCCCTCGTTGCTTACCATACATGAGCCAACCGGATCGGATGGTGTACATGCTTTTCCAAAAAGTTTGCAATCTGATGGTTTTGCTACGCCTTTGAGCACACTGCCACAGATACAACCTTTGTCTTCGCGTGTGGGCTCCACTTCAACTTCCAGCTGTTTTTCGGCATCGAAGGCAGCAAATTTACTTTTGATCTTCATGCCGCTGGCATTCAATACGCCTAAGCCCCGCCACCAGTCATCAGCCAAATAAAATACTTCTTCGAGCATGGCAAGCGCTTTGGGATTCCCAAGAGGCTTAACAGCGCGGCTGTATTGAATTTCCACAGCAGGTTTGCGATTTTCAAATTGCCTCACCAGCATCAATACCGACTGCAAAATATCGGTAGGCTCAAAACCACTGATGACCACTCCTAAACCATAATCCTGTGCGATGAAGTCGTAAATTTTCGATCCGGTGATGGTACTTACATGTCCGGGGCCAAGATATCCTTGTATGTTTACACCAGCATCAATCAGGGCGGCCATTGCCGGAGGCATGACTTTGTGCGCGCTGTAAACGGAAAAGTTAAACAGTCCTGCCATTTCTGCCTTCAATATGCCTGCAGCTGTTGCGGGCGAGGTCGTTTCAAATCCTATGCCTAAAAAGATAATCTTTTTTCTGCGGTTGTGTTTTGCTATTTCGAGGGCATCAAGAATAGAATAAACAATGCGGATGTCAGCGCCTTCCGCTTTTTCTTTGTCGAGTGTGGAAGTGGAGCCGGGCACCCGAATCAGATCGCCATAAGTGGTAATTATCACGTTAGGCAGGCGGCTGTATGCAATCGCTTTGTCGATAAAAGCACGACTGGTTACGCAAACAGGACAGCCGGGACCGCTAATCAGTTCAACCGTTTCGGGCAAGAGTGAAGGAATCCCGAAACGCTGTATTGCCATGGTGTGGCCGCCGCAGACTTCCATAATGCGAATCGGATGCCGAGACTCTTTTTTTATCTGTTCGCTGAGGGCTAAAACAGCAGCCTTATCGCGAAATTCGTCAATAAATTTCATGCTTGTATTTTAGACGATTCGTTGGCCTGATTGTTTTTCTTCTTCATCAAGTGATTCATTGAAAGCTTCAAATTCATCGAAAAGTTTAAGCGTTTCAATAGCCTCTTCTTCACTGATCTTTTGCAGTGCAAAACCGGTGTGCAGCAATACATAATCGCCAACAGCAAGTTCATTGATATCCAGCATTTGCAAACTGGCTTCATACTCGGCCTGTCCCACAGAACAACGCGCCATTTCGCCATTAATCTCCTCTATACGGGCAGGAATACTTAAACACATAAGCTCTAGTTTTAAGGTTCAAAAGTACATGAATTTGACAAGATTGAATGAGTTTTTAGTCAACCAAATCCTAAAATTGTAAGAATTGACCTCAAGTTTTACTTGGCTTTAATAGGTGGTAGGTCTAAAATATAGGAATTCACTGGCAATCTGGGATCTCTACAGGCTGCCGGAGAAATACAAAGTACAACTTTAAAAAATAAATGCATATTTTTGTGAGCTATAATTTTATGTTTCAGACATTTTAAACCACACACATGAGCGACATTTCTTATTCAAGTATCAAAAGGACCATTTTGATCATTACAGCAATTTTGTTTCTGTTTCCTTCAGTTTCGAACGCTGCCTGGCTTAATAATGAGGCAGTTGATGTTAAGCAACCTGATGGTAGTACGCTGTCACTTTTTGCTACCGGTGATGAATTTTACAACTGGCTGCATGATGCTGATCAATTTACCATTATTCAAAGCGAATCAGATGGTTTTTACTATTATGCTGTCTTAGAAAACGAAGAGCTTGTGCCCTCAGTCTGGCGTGTTGGAACGGTAGAGCCGGCAGCTGTTGGGTTGCAACCCAAGATAAATATTAGCCCCGAAAAACATTTGGCAATCAGAAGCAGAATGGAAAACGAGATGCAGTTTGTGGAGTCAGGTCGGGAATACGGCAGGGCAGAAGGCACACTGAATAATCTGGTCATCTATATTCGTTTTAGCGATCAGGATGAATTTACCTCTGACACCTTACTTAATTATTCCCGATTTAATAATGTAACGCCTGGGGCGAGCTCCGTTTATAATTATTTTGAAGAAGTTTCGTATGGTCAGTTGGCGCTTCCTTCTCACTTTTTTCCTGTGCCGCCAGATGAATATGTCCTATCTTATCAGGATGAGCACCCTCGCGCTTATTATATGCCTTATAATTCAGTTACCAATCCTGAGGGCTATTCAAATGATTCTCAGCGTACTTTCAGAGAGCATACTTTACTCGTAAATGCAGTGGAATGGGTGAACATTAACTCACCTGTGCCTACAAGTTTAGACCTGGATTATGATAACAACAATCGGGTTGACAATGTTGTTTTTATCATTAAGGGAGGTACAACAGCCTGGAGCACATTGCTTTGGCCTCACCGCTGGAGTCTTTACTCACAAGATGTTTATATCAACGGAAAAAAAGTACACGACTATAACTTCCAGTTGGAAACCAGTTTGGCAAGCAGTGGCGTTGGCGTACTTTGTCATGAGCTGTATCACAGCCTTAGTGCACCTGATTTATATCGCTATGTAAACAATGATATCACGCCTGTGGGTACCTGGGATGTGATGGCATCGAACAACAACCCACCACAATATATGAATGCTTTTATGCGCATGAAATATGGTGGCTGGATCGAAAATATTCCATGGATTGATGAGTCGGGTGTTTATACACTAAATCCATTGTCTTCATCTGAGAATAATGCCTACAGAATTCCCTCACAGCAATCTTCTTCTGAATATTTTGTGGTAGAATACCGCAAAAAAGAAGGAACTTTTGATGGCACTTTGCCTCGCTCCGGAATGCTGATATACCGCATCAATACCAATGCCGGCAATGGCAATGCGCAAGGCCCTCCTGATGAGGTGTATATTTTCCGTCCGGGTGGTTCTCCTTCTTCTGATGGAAGTCTGTCGATGGCGGTTTTTGGCGCTAATTACGACAGAATCGAATTCAATGATTACTCTGATCCCAATGCTTTTTTGCAAAATGGAAGCCCGGGAGGCATCAATATTTCAGCCATATCGGCAACCGGAGATCAGATGACTTTCAGGGTTGATTTTCCTGGTGAAGTGCAGGCCGCTTTCACTTCAGATGTAAAAGTAGCTTGTATAACTGATGTAATCGGATTTTACGATGCTTCAGCCGGAATTCCTGAGAGCTGGGAATGGCAATTTGATCCGCCAACAGTGAGCTTCGAGCAGGGCACTAATGCCAATTCAAAAGACCCTGTCGTTCGTTTTGAAGCATTGGGCAACTACAGTGTAGAACTGATTGTTGGCAATGAAAATGGGGAGGACACCATTCAGCAAACCAATTATATAACCATTGGTGCAGAGGCAGGGTATTTTGAGGACAACTTTGAAAGCGGCACTTTCACACAGGGTTCGTGGAGGGTTGAAAACCCTGACGATAGCGAAACCTGGAATGTTTATCCTGTAAATGGCAACAGCGGTTCAATGGCTGCAGGTGTTAATTTCAGGGATTATTTTTCGATCATGCAGCGCGACAGACTGCTATCCAAACCTTTTGACCTGACTAATTACACCAATGCCAATCTGAGTTTTGACCATGCTTATGCCCAAAACGCTTCCTATACACAAGTCACAGATTCGCTCATTGTCCTTGTTTCTGCTGATTGCGGCGAAAGTTGGGAAAGAATAGCTGCTTTTGGTGAAGATGGCACCGGAATTTTTGCAACACACCTTCCTACAGAAGAAGTCTTTTGGCCCGAAGTGGCAGAAGATTGGTGCGGCAATGGCTGGGGAAGTGCCTGTAACAGCCTCGATTTGTCGCCCTGGGCAGGCATGAGCGAGGTGCGTATTGCTTTCGAAACAGTAAGCTTTTATGGCAATCCACTGCTTATCGACAATATTGTTGTTTCGCAATTTGTTGGTGAATCGGCTAATGTCACTCCAATAAGCAGCATTGATATATTCCCTAATCCGGCCAAAGATGTCATTCACATCACTCTAAGTGCCGAGCTACAGCAACAAGAACTGCAGATTCAGCTGTTTGATGCACAAGGAAAATTGGTATATAACGCTAATTCTATAGGAAATTTACAGATTCCCAGAGCAGAAAACTGGAAAGCAGGATTGTATCTGCTTCAGATTACGGGAGAACAAATCCAACAGCAAAAGAAACTGCTTGTAGAATAACTATTTATCGGCCTACGATTTCAGTTACGGTACCTTAGCTAACAACATTGCTTTCGTGAACTAAAACTTAATCATTACTTTTGTTTTGGTGATAAAACTATATCACCAAAAATAAAGGATATGCGCTGGACCAAAAAGCAGCTTTCTATTGTCGCCATTGTTGCCGTGACTTCATTCATGGGAACTTTTCTTATTTCTTCTGTAAATATTGCACTTCCTGCTATCGAAAAAAGTTTTGGCCTAAGTGCAGTGGCGTTAAGCTGGGTCTTAACATCGTTTCTACTGGCCAATGCCATGTTTTTGTTGCCTGTTGGGCGCTGGGGCGATATAACAGGCATAAGGCGGATGTTCAAAATTGGGGTTGTAATTTTCAGTCTTGTTTCGCTGGCATGCGGATTGGTTAGCAGTGGCTTCTGGTTGATATTTTTTCGTTTTGTACAAGGTATTGGCGCAGCACTCACCAGCACAACCGGCCCGGCTATTCTGGTTTCTGCTTTTGGGCCAAAAAACAGGGGCAGGGTAATTGGGATTGCAGTATCGGGTGTTTATCTGGGGCTTGCTACCGGACCATTTTTGGGTGGTATGCTTACAGAATTCGCAGGATGGCGGTTTATTTTTTTCGTTTCATCCGCCTTGGGAATGCTCACGGCAATTGTGGCTCTGCTATTTTTGGGTAAGGATGAGCAGAAACCGGAATTCAGCAAGCAAATTGACCTGAAAGGAACAGCTTTTTACATGGCGGGCTTATTGGCTTTGGTGTATGGTTCGGTTTTAATACCTGAGGTTTATGGCTGGATGATGTTAGCCGTTGGGATACTCTTTCTGATCATCTTCTGGAAAATGGAAACGCGCTCAAGCTTTCCGGTAATTAATACACGCCTGTTCACACAAAACAGACTTTTTGCCTATTCTAATCTGGCTTCATTGATAAATTACAGCGCAACATTCGCAATTGTATTTTTGCTGAGTCTTTATCTGCAGAAAATATTGAAGCTCTCTCCGCGCGAAGCAGGGACAATTCTTGTTGCCCAACCTGTGATGATGGCCTTGTTTTCGCCCCTGGCAGGCAGGCTGTCGGATAAGATACAGCCGCGCTTTTTAACAACACTGGGCATGAGTATGTGCACGATCGGATTACTTGCTTTTGCGTTTTTAACAAATACATCTCCGTTATGGTTAATTGTGGTTGAGCTAATCTGGGTTGGAATCGGCTTCGCATTGTTCTCATCGCCCAATATGAACACCATTATGAGCGCAGTTGACAGAAATAATTATGGCATTGCCTCCGGTACTGCAGCCACAGGAAGAGTGCTTGGCCAAATTATCAGCATGACAATTGTAGCCTTGTTTCTTTCAGGATTTATTGGCCATGAAGCTATAGAAGCTGTTGATGACCATTTATTTATGCAAGTTGTAAAATACGGTTTTATTTGTTTCTCTGGAATTAGCCTGATAGGAATTTACTTTTCTTATCAGCGCGGAATTGTTAGAAGAGCAGCTTGATGTGGCCTGATTTAAATATTTTTTTTGAGGAACTTAAAAAGGAAGAACGGTCTATCACAATTCTTCCTTTTTGTTGTTTTCAAAATCACTTTTTCAATATACATCTTCTTGTAGTCTTCTGTCTTTCTTAAGCTGGTTCAGGGTTTCTGTAGCTTGTTCTAAAGTCATTTGACCTTCACTAATAAAAACTTCAACCAGGGCTTTGCGCACAGCTTTGGCCATTTTCCACTTGTTACCACACAGATAAACTATGGCTTTCTTATGCACAATCCAGCTATAAACATCCTTTGAATTGGCTAAAATTTCATCCTGCACATATTTTTTCTCATCCTGATCACGACTAAAAGCAAAGTTGAGTTTGTCGAGCAAGCCTGTCATAAAATAGTTTTCCAGTTCCTCCTGAAACAGAAAATCATTTTCCATACTTTTCTCACCAAAGAAAAGCCAGGCCACATTAGGTGTTTTTCGCAAGCTAAGTTCCTGAAGAAATGCACGATATGGTGCAATCCCTGTGCCTGCACCAATCATGATCAAGGGAGTATTTGTTTCTTCGGGCAACCTGAAACGTGCGTTTTTCTCCAAATAAATTGGCAGGTTTTCGCCAGGTTCTATACGATCAGAAATCAATGACGAACAAACGCCTGAATGTAATCTGTCGTTATTGGTAAACCGAATCAATCCTGCCACAATATCCAACTGATCAGGCTGCTTTTTTACACTTGAGGCGATAGAATACAAGCGCGGATTTAGTTTGCGAAGCACCGTAATAAATGTTTCAGGTAAGAGATTACAAGGAAAATCCTGAATCATATCCAAGATATCGCTGTATTCACAATACTTTTCGGTAGCCTGTTCGTTCGCAAGCATTTTTGATAACGTTGGCTGATCGCATAATTTCGCATAGTTACGCATAACTAACGGGGTGAGCACAGTCAGTTCAAAATCATGAATGAGCGCATCTTTGAGTAATTTGGTTTTACCATTGACTTCAACAGAAGTCGTCCCATCAAATCGCAATGTCTGCAACAGTTTATCTACCAGCAAACGGGCGTTAGTCGTATAAATTCCTATTGAGTCGCCCGGCTGAAAATGTAAACCTGAATTTTCGAGCGAAAGGGAAATTAACATCGTTGGCCTCTCGCTTCCCTTTTTGGTAAGCATCTTTTTATCAATTACAGGTGCAATATAAGCGTCAGCCCAGTCGCTATCCGGTTTATTGATTTCAAAAGCAAATGGTTTTGTTTGAGTAACAAATTTCTTTTCGAGTAATTTTGAAAAAGCCAATACAGAATTCCTGACCCATATCTTGGCATTTTCTTCGTAGTCTATATCACATTCAACAAGCGGCGAAATCAGCCAGGCACCCAATGCCCCGAATTGCGCATCAATATCATGACCTGTTTTGCAAAAATCTTGATAAGTTGAGTCTCCTAAAGCTAATATACTGTAATTAAGCTGATTAAGATTATCAAATTGTTTGCTGTTGAGGGCTTCATAAAAATTTTCGACCACTTCAGGAGGATCACCCTCGCCATGAGTAGAAACGGCAAGCAAAAGATTACAGATGTATTTGAGATTCTTGGGTTCAAAAGTATTTGTATCCAGTAAATGTGCTTCATAGCCAAGAAATCGTGAATATTCCCATGCCAAATTTGCAGCGGATTCGGAATTTCCGGTTCGACTGCCGAACATTACGTACAAAATATTTTTATTGTCAGCGTTCTCAAAGTTAAAACCGGTTTCATGTAGTTCGTCCGTCTTTTGATCCCGCATTGTTACGGTTGCATTTATCGTCATTTCTGTTTTGTTTAAATTTTATATTGCCATTACTTCCTGAGGAACAACTTCTTTAAGCTGATCTACCCATGTTGCCTGCTTATCAAAATGCATGAAGAAAGGCTGAAAAGTTTTTGTGAAATCACGATGGCGAACATACTGCATCATGAAATATTTTTGTCCATTAACCGGATTATCTATAATACCCAGAATTTGAACCTTTCCTTTTGCTGCTGACATTACCGGACCCGTCACCGTTTTGGCAAAACTTCCGGTATGGATTGCTGCCTGCTGGTACATACGATAAACTTCAGCCAACGGAACACTGAAATAATCATAGGGCCCTGTCTCGCGCTCAATAAACATATAATATGGAATCATTCCCAGACCAATCTGATCCTTCCACATCCTGGCCCACACTTCACTATCATTATTTATATGATTCAATACCGGCGCCTGCGTGCGAATGGTTGCCCCAGTTTGGAGGATGTTTTGCACAGCCTGGCTCAAAATAGCATTTCCAAGTTCATTATAATGGTTAAAATGAGCCATAAAAGCCAGATGGTAACCGCTGTCAACAATACGCCGGAACATGGCAAGCATTTCGCCTGCTTCTTCATTGTATTCCGGAATAAATGTGAAAGGCCAGTAAGCCAGTGATTTCGTTCCAAAGCGAATGGTTTTAAGATTTGGAATTTTTGATTCAATCAGATAGTCGATATACTTGCTAATAGTTCTTGGATTCATGATCATGGGATCGCCTCCTGTAAACAATATTTCATTGATTTCAGTATGTTGACGTATATATTCAGCCACCTGATCAATCTCACGCATTGCAAATTTCAGATCAAGTTCTTTAGTGAACTGCGGCCATCTGAAACAAAAAGTGCAGTGTGCATGGCAGGTCTGCCCCTGACTTGGAAAAAATAACGTCACGTCCCTATATTTGTGCTGCATACCAGTTAGTTCGCGGCCATTTAGATGAGGGACATTGCTTACCTGATTGGCAGGGTGGGGGTTCATCGCCATGCGCACCTCTGTAATTATTTCTGTTAGTTCTTTGGTCGGTAAATTATTTTCAAGCGCATGCTTCACCTTCTGATAAGCCTCCGGATGAAGCATATTCTTGTTCGGGAAATTCAATATGTAAATAGGATCATCTAAATAGTTTTCCCAATCAATCAGATGATCTACAACATAGTTGTTTGTTTTAAATGGTATTACACGAGAAACAATGTCGATCTCCCTTTTTACCTCTTCAGGCAAGTACCTGATGTATTCTATCTTTCTAAAATTTTTAGTGTTATATGTGATAAATCTCATTCTAATTTACTTTTGTTTAAAAAATTTTGAATCACAAGTATAACATATTTTTTTTACTATTTAGAATCGATCTAATTAATAATCGATCTTTCAAATCATAAACCATTGATTTTATTTGGATTAGGCTATTGTATTAAATTTGCAACAAATTCTTTTTATAAGGCGATATCTTACGCATAGTAAAAAAGTAATAAAATTCAAGCTCTCCAATTAAACCTGTTCGTAATTAAATGCCTGGTTTGTTTCACTAACCTACATTTTATGCATGATTTAGCTGCCTAATATTGCTCAAAAGAGTAAATCGGAAAAATACTGAATAAGCTTTCCTTATCCATAGTATCAGCAAAAAAAAATCCAACAACTTTGTCCAGTACACCAAAATCGGCCAAACTTAAGCTCTGAAAATATCAAATCCGATTCTGATCATGCAAAGCTGTTTAAGAATCGATAGTAAAAAGTCCGACGCCATAGAACAAAATACTAAGAGATAAATCATATGATTTTCAGACTTTCTTAATTCAATAAATACTTTGATAGTTAACACTTTTTTGAAATTAACCTATTACAATCATTTTTTTTATGTACTGGATTTTTTTACATAAAATAAAAGATCGATATCCTTGATTTTAAGATTTTTTGCTCGGCAGAATAAAATGTATTACAGCTCGCATTATCTTGCTTACACTCAAATTAACTGGTTGTAGATTTGGAAAAGCATAGAGATTTTATTATATTTGCAATCATTACAATAAATCAAATTAATTAAACTAAAAATGAATTATGAGTGATTATCATGAGCCAACAAAGGATTTAAGCCAAAAAGCAAGATCATTGACAAGAGCATTGAATAGTTTTAAAGAAGAAATTGAAGCCGTTGATTGGTATAATCAACGTGTTGAGTTAGAAAAGGATAAAGCCTTAAAAAAGATATTGAATCACAATATGTTAGAAGAAATTGAGCATGCCTGTATGACATTGGAATGGCTTAGGCGCAATATGGATGGCTGGGACGAGCAGCTTAAAGAAATCCTATTTAAAGAAGGAGAAATTGCTCACTAATGATATTATGAATAAGTCAATTGTCCCAATATAAAGTCTGTCTATAAAGACAAGTGTTTGGACAATAATTAATAAATAAATGGCTCCAGAAATAATGGAGTAATATTAACTTAAAAACGATACCTATTATGAAAATTAGCACGAAAATTTTAATTGTAGCACTAAGTTTCGGGCTTCTGGCCTGCAATAATACCGAAAACAAAGAAACCTCCACAGAGGAGGTAAAAAAGGAGTTTAAAGAAGCAGCAGATGCGACCGAAGATCTTCTCGACCAAAAATTTGTAGATTTAAAACAGCGGTATGAAGAGATGAGTGAAAATCTGGCTGAGAACATGGAAGAAGTTGGTGAAAAGTATGATAACCTCAGCGATGATTTAAAGAAAAAATACAAGAATCAGCTTGATAAGATCAATGACGAGGGCGATCAGCTGGAGCAAAAACTGGAAGCTTTTGATGAAGCCACCGAAGAACAACAGGAAAAACTCAAGGCTGACATAGAAAAATTACGTAAGGCACTGGATAAGAGTATCGATACTTTTGAGAAGGAAATCAAAGAAGAATAATAATCCCTGGCAGATACTACTAATCGGCATTAAAATCCGATGAAAGTAAAAACCGTAAATTGTTTAACTTTTAAAAAAGAATAATTATGCATAAAGAAGTAAAAGAAAAAGCGAAGTTAGAAATAGATGAACTTTTTGAAAGAATTGATGAGCTTGAACGTAAAAAAGATCAGGCAAAATCAGTTTCCAAAGCAAAATTTGATGTAAAAATAGCTGAATTGAAACTCAAGAAGGTTGAGCTTCAGCATAAATATGACGAATTAAAGGCTGCATCCGACGAAAAAATGGAAGAATTAAAGGAAGCCTTCTCTAAAAGTGCAGCTCACTTTAAGCAAGGACTTAAAGAGCTTGGTGCGCTGATCGACTAATAGTTTGTATAGTTGGCAGGCATTTATGCTTTGTCATCACTAAAAAACCAGCTTTGCAATCCATTTGGAATTAGCAGTGCTGGTTTTTTTGTGAAAATTTTTAGGGAGAAATTTGCGGTCTATTGATATACTTCCCTTTATCAAAAATTCTTAATTAAAGGTATTTATAGAAGCCATTAAACTAACTTTCTACACAGGAATTTATCAACAACTACAGGCTTTTAAACAGTGAAAGTATGGCAGTTTTTAAGGTAAAAGAAAATATCCTGAATGAGAGTGATAACTATGATCTTAGTAAATATGGCCACATCATGTTTGCTGTCAGCAACAAAATAGGCTAATTTAGCTCTTAGTTTAATCCAAAAATACTCATGATATGAAAGCGTTTATATTGGCATTTTCAATACTCCTTGTAGCGAGTTCAGCGCTTTTCGCACAGCAGGAGAATAGTATTCAATTTGATTCAACGCTGGCCAAAAAACTCGGTGCTGACGATTATGGAAATTGTGCATACACCTTTGTCATGCTGAGTACAGGCGACACTATAATCGAGGATAAAGTGCTTCGCGACAGCCTTTTCAGAAGTCATATGAGCAATATGGGTGTGATGGCTGAAGCCGGGAAACTCGTTTTAGCAGGACCATTTTACAGCAACAATGATGAACAGTTTCGTGGGATATTCATTTTAAACACCACAGACTCTACCGAAGTTGCTGAACTTTTGAAAGGCGATTTGACAATTAAACATGGTGTTTTGAAAGCGCAAATGTATCCCTGGTATGGCTCAGCTGCCTTAAAACTCATCAATAAGTACCACCAGAAAATACAAAAAACGGCATTTTAACTCCTGACTCAACGGCTGAAAGCAGCCTGATGAATTGGCGCAGGCCTTATTCTTCTTATCACAAAACATTGCTAGGCATAAAGTGCATTGCGCTGCTTTTTAAGCTTTTCATCGCTGATATAATCATCATAATCCATCAGCTTATCGATCATTCCGTTAGGTCCGATTTCGATAATGCGATTACAAACCGTACGTATGAATTCGTGGTCATGCGACGACATTAAAATATTTCCTTTGAATTTAATCAGGGTATTGTTAAAAGCTTGAATCGACTCAAGGTCAAGATGATTGGTAGGTGTATCCAGCATCATCACATTGGCATTTCGTGTCATCATGCGGGCAATCATGCAACGAACTTTTTCGCCTCCCGACAGCACATTGGCTTTTTTGTAAACCTCTTCGCCCGAGAAAAGCATCTTACCCAAAAATCCACGCAGGTAAACCTCTGTTGTATCATCTGAAAACTGCGCCAGCCAATCCATCAGACTGATTTCTTTTTGAAAAAGATGGTCATACTCCAACGGCAAATAAGCTTTTAGGATTGTTTGACCCCAAACAAAGCTGCCACTATCTGCCTGTTCATGTCCCTTTAAAATTTTAAAAAGCATGGTCATGGCACGGGTGTCGCGCGAAAGAAAAATGATCTTATCATCTTTTTGAACACTGAAACTGAGGTTGCTAAAAAGCAAACTATCGCCGCCGCGTTTACTCAGCCCATTTACCTCGAGAATATGGTTGCCGGGTTCGCGTTCCGGTGTGAAAATGATGGCAGGATATTTACGTGTCGAAGGCTTAATCTCTTCTATATTAAGCTTTTCAATCATTTTTTTACGACTAGTTGTTTGCTTCGATTTGGAGGCATTGGCACTAAATCGCTGAATAAACTCCATCAGTTCCTTTTTGCGCTCTTCCGCTTTTTTATTTTGGTTTTGAAGCTGTTGCAAGGCGAGCTGGCTCGACTCATACCAGAAAGAATAATTTCCGGAAAACTGTTGTACACGACCAAAATCAATATCAACGATATGGGTACATATCGAATCCAAAAAATGCCGGTCGTGCGAAACTACCAGTACCGTATTTGGAAAATTAGCGAGATAGTTTTCAAGCCAGTTCACTGTTTCCAAATCAAGGTCATTGGTAGGTTCATCAAGCAGCAGGTTATCTGGTTTCCCAAAAAGTGCCTGCGCAAGCAAAACTTTTACTTTTTGCTGACCACTCAATTCCCGAACAAGCTGATCGTGCATATCTTCCATAATCCCAAGTCCACTCAGCAGACTGGCAGCATTACTTTCTGCATTCCAGCCATCCATATCTGCAAACTGTCCCTCCAACTCTGAGGCACGCATACCATCGGCATCACTGAAATCTTCCTTAGCATAAATAGCATCTTTTTCATGCATCACTTCCCACAATTTGCTATGCCCCATCAGCACGGTATTTAGTACCGTATAGTCATTAAACTCGGAGTGATTCTGTTTCAATACCGAAAGACGCTCGCCTGTTCCCAGGCCAATCTGGCCCTTGGTACTGTCCATTTCTCCACTTAATATCTTAAGTAAAGTTGACTTCCCAGCGCCATTTGCGCCGATGATGCCATAGCAGTTTCCTGCAGTAAATTTTAAATTAACATCCTGAAAAAGAATGTTTTTCCCGAATTGAATACTCAGGTCAGTAACAGTAATCATAAATTGTAAGTATTTGATGCCCCAAAACGGCTGCAAAGGTAAGCTTATTTTCGTGTGAAGATAATGGTTTACATGGAACAACTTACACCTAATATTTTATTTCCCTGCAGCTAATTGCAAAAGTTTGAAACAATAGAAATATCGCATTTTTTTTGCGGGATAAATTGCTTTCTGAAATCAGAAAAAAGGGGAAATATTGTGCTGTTTGCTAAAGCTCCATTTGCAAACATAGAAGATTGAAACTGATGCGCACAAATGAACTTTTGCGAAGCAACAACAATTGTATTAGTTAATGACCAACAATTTCTTTATTGTTTTTGATAGCTAAACCCTTGCAAATGTTAGTCTGGAAACCTTTTGTCCAATTTAAATTCATTCTAAATTTTTGGTTTGCGTTGTTTCACATAGAAAAGATTATACTTTTGTTGTGAAATGATTAACAACACCGTTAAAATATTTGGAAACAAAACCTAACCACAAATTCTTTCTTCATGAAAAATACCGTTAACCAAATTGTTGAAAAGTACGGGAGCGATCCTACAAGACTAATGGATATACTGATAGATATCCAGGAAAGTGCTGGTTATATCAGTAAGGAAGCTATTGGGCTGCTGTCGCAATTGTTGCATATGTCGCAGGTCGACATTGAACAAACCATTACTTTTTATCACTTTTTCAGCAGTAAGCCACAGGGCAAGTATGCTGTTTATCTCAACAACAGTCCGGTAGCGTATATGTTTGGCCGTGAGGCTATTAAAGAGACTCTGGAAAAAGAGACTGGCATTAAATTCGGAGAAGTGACAGCCGACGGTCTTATCGGATTGTACGATACGGCCTGTATCGGCATGAATGATCAGGAGCCCGCTGCCATTATCAACAATAAGATTTTTACCCGCCTGACACCCTACCGTATTCGTGAGATTGTAAAGCACATGCGTGAAGGCAAGGATATGGACGAATTACGCAACGAGAGTTATGGTGATGGCAAAAACAACCTTCCCAGTTTGCGTTCAATGGTTTCGAGTAATATACGTCGCAAGGGCATGATCCTTTCAGACGATTACAATAGCGGTACGGTGACCCGTGAGATTTTACCCAAGATTTCGCCAGAAGCTGTAATTGCCGAGATCAAGCATTCGCACATGCGGGGCAGGGGAGGTGCCGGATTTCCAACAGGCCTAAAGTGGGAATTTTGTCGGCGTGCCAAAGGCGATAAACATTATGTAATATGTAATGCTGATGAAGGCGAACCCGGCACTTTCAAAGACAGGGTAATCTTAACAGAAAAACCTGAACTGGTTTTCGAAGGGATGGCACTGGCAGGATATGCCATTGGCGGTGATGAAGGTATTTTATACCTGCGCTATGAGTACCGCTATATGAAAAATTACCTCTATGGGGTACTTCAGCAAATGCGCGACAATGGTTTATTGGGCAAAAGCATCAGTGGTATCGAAGGTTTTGATTTCGACATCCGTATTCAGTTTGGTGCGGGTGCTTATGTTTGCGGTGAGGAATCAGCGCTGCTCGAATCCCTGGAAGGAAAACGGGGCGAGCCGCGCGACAAACCACCTTTCCCTGTAGAAAAAGGATACCTGGGACAGCCTTCTATCATCAATAATGTTGAAACTTTTGCTACGGCCGTTCGTATCATTCAAAATGGTGGTGAATGGTTTACACAATTTGGAACAGATGATTCCACGGGAACAAAAATTCTAAGTATTTCAGGCGACTGCATGTTTCCCGGGGTTTACGAGGTAAACTGGGGTTTTAATGTGGAAGATATGTTGGATATGGTTGGCGCCTACGAAGTGCAGGCCGTGCAGGTCGGAGGCCCATCGGGCACACTGATCGGACCGGCGGAGTTTCATCGCACGCTGGGGTATTCCGACCTTTCAACCGGAGGTTCGATGATTATTTTTGGTAAACAGCGAAACCTGCTAAAAGATGTTGTTGTAAACTTTATGGAGTTTTTCATCGACGAATCATGCGGATCATGCAGCACTTGCCGTAATATGACCCAGGTGATGAACAACAAACTCAAGAAAATTCTTTCCGGAAAAGGAGTGGAGGCAGACTTGATCGACCTTAAAACCTGGAGCAAAACGCTGAATGCAAGCCGCTGCGGGCTTGGTCAAACAGCCGCTAACCCTATTGTGAGCAGTTTAAAAAACTTCCCGCATTTGTATAATGAGCTCATCCAAAAAGATAAGGAATTTGATGAGGGCTTTGATATGGAAAAATCGGTTCAGGCTGCCTGCACCTTTGTTGGGCGTGTTCCAAACTTTAATCATCATTAATTCAACCAGCAAATAAACAGAACTATGAGTGACTTAATAAAATTTAAAATAGATGGCGTAGAATGTATGGCCGAAAGCGGGAAATACATTGTTGAAGCTGCTGCTGATAATGGCATCTTTATTCCTACCTTATGTAATATGAAAGGTGTGAAACCAAAGGGAGCTTGCCGCATCTGTACAGTTCGTATTAATGGCAGACTGATGACGTCATGCACAACTCCAGTAACCGACGGTATGGAGATTGAAAGCCATTCCGAAGATATTCAGGAGTTGCGCAAATCAATTGTTGAGCTGTTGTTTGTAAGTGGAAATCATTTTTGCCCTGCCTGTGAAAAAAGCGGTAATTGCGAATTGCAAGCGCTGGGTTACCTTTATCAGATGATGGTGCCACGTTTTCCTTATGAGTTTCCGCTAAAACCAGTGGATGCCAAATCAGCAAAAATCATCAAAGACCAAAACCGTTGCATCTTCTGCAAACGCTGCATCAAAACCATTAAAGATGAAGAAGGCCGTTCGTACTTCGCCTTCAGAAATCGCGGCCATAAGCTGGAAGTGGTGTTGGATGAAGAAATGGGAAATAAGATAGATGATGCTACTGCCCAGCTGGCTATGGAAAACTGTCCGGTAGGATCGATCCTGGTGAAAGAAAAAGGATTTACCGTGCCCATCGGAAAACGTAAATATGATAAAGCGCCTATTGGCAGTGAAATTAAACTTTAAAACCGGGAGGAAAAAACTATGAGCAAACCTGTAATAGCAACAACTTCGCTGGCCGGATGTTTCGGCTGCCATATGTCACTTCTTGATATTGACGAACGTATTCTAAAACTAATCGAACTGGTAGAGTTCAACAAATCTCCTGTTGATGATATAAAAACCTTTACCAAAGCTGTTGATATAGGCCTTATCGAAGGAGGCTGCTGCAATAGCGAGAACGTGGAGGTTCTTAAATCTTTTCGAAAAAACTGTAAAATTCTTGTCTCTGTAGGTGAATGTGCCATAATGGGCGGCTTACCTGCCTTGCGCAATGGAATTCCTATAGAAGAATGTTTGCACGAAGCTTATGTAGGAGGGCCTACAGTGCAACTTAATAAGGACGGTATTATGCCCAATGATGATGAGCTGCCAATGCTGCTCGACAGAGTTTATCCTTGTCACGAAATCGTGAAGATAGACTATTATCTGCCGGGCTGTCCACCAAGTGCCGATCTGATTTGGGAAGCCGTTGTGGCACTCGTAACAGGCGACCCCATGAAACTGCCTTACGAAGTTGTAAAATTTGATTAACCCAGAAATAGCAATAAAATGTCGAAAAAAATAACGATAGAACCCGTAACACGTGTCGAAGGACACGGAAAAGTTACCATTCATATGGATGCCCAGGGCAATATACAACAGAGCCGTTTGCACATTGTAGAATTTCGTGGTTTTGAGCGCTTTGTTCAGGGACGACCTTATTGGGAAGCACCTGTGCTGGTGCAACGCCTTTGCGGAATTTGCCCGGTAAGTCACCACCTGGCCGCAGCCAAAGCCCTCGACGTAATCGTTGGTGCAGGAACAGGTCATGGCCTTACGCCAACAGGAGAAAAAATGCGCCGACTGATGCATTACGGGCAATTTTTTCAGTCGCATGCCTTACATTTCTTTCACCTGAGTGCTCCGGATTTTCTTTTTGGAGTAGATGGGGATGTAGCAACGAGAAATATTATCGGAATAGCCCTCACCAGACCTGATCTGGCTGTTCAGGGTGTGATGATGCGTAAATTCGGACAAGAGATAATTCGGGCAACGGCCGGTAAAAAAATTCATGGAACAGGCGCTATCCCTGGTGGTATCAATAAACACCTGAGTTTGGAAGAACGCGATGAGTTCCTGAAAGGTGCTGATCCGCTTAATGCCGACAAAATGGTTTCCTGGGCTCAGGATGCACTGGATTTCTTTAAGGGATATTATCATGCCAATAAAGATTTTATCGATAATTTCTCCTATTTCCCCAGCAATCATTTGAGTATTGTACGCAAAGATGGTGCGCTTGATCTGTATCATGGCGTGTTGCGTGCTGTTGATTCAGAAGGTAAAAAAATCCTACATGATGTTGATTATCAAGATTATAACCATTATATCGAAGAGGAAGTAAAAAGTTGGAGTTATATGAAATTCCCTTACCTGAAAGAATACGGAAAGGAAAAGGGATGGTATCGCGTAGGACCGCTGGCACGCCTCAACACTGTTGATTTTATCCCTACACCGCTGGCTCAAAAAGAGTTTGAGATCTATAAGGCACTTACCCATGGTAAACCTAATAATCATTGTATGCATATGCATTATGCTCGTCTGATAGAAACACTTCATGCAGCCGAAATGATCCGCGAACTGCTAAACGATCCCGATTTGCTAAAGGGTGAGCTGGTAACAAAAGGACAGAAACAAAAAGAAGGTGTTGGAGTGATTGAAGCACCTCGGGGTACTTTATTCCATCATTATCGTATCAATGATAACGATCAAATTGAGATGGCCAACCTCATCGTTTCCACGACCAACAATAACGAACCGATGAACAAAGCCGTGAATAATGTGGCAAAATCTGTGATGACGGGAAAAGAAGTTATTACCGAGCCGATGATGAATGCCGTGGAAGTTGCCATCAGAGCTTACGATCCTTGTCTGAGTTGCGCTACACATGCCTTAGGCAAAATGCCACTCGAGCTGACTTTGGTTGGCCCCAACGATACCATTATCGACCGCAAACGCTCGTAATGATGAAACCATTACCTAAAATTCTAATCTATGGATACGGCAATCCGGGGCGTCAGGATGATGGCCTCGGTGCTGCCTTTATCGCGAAGATGGAACGATGGGTTACTGAAAATAAGGTCGAAAATATACAGCTCGACACCAATTATCAGCTGAATATTGAAGATGCCGAGCTAATTTCTGCTTACGAAAAAGTTATCTTTGTAGATGCTACAATAGAAGATATTGCGCAATTTAATTTTACAAAGGTGAAACCCTCAGATGCCAAGGTGGAATTTTCGATGCATGCGGTTTCGCCGGCTTTTGTGCTGGATCTGTGCCGAAAGATTTTCAATAAAAGTCCCGAGGCCTGGTTGTTGCATCTAAAAGGCTTTGAATGGGATTTTAAAGAAGAATTATCGGCAGACGCCACTAAAAATTTGGAAGAAGCCACTGTGTTTCTTACCAAATTAATTACGCAAGAAAAAAACTGGTCAGTGATTAACACTTAATATTCAAATACAAAAAGAATAGCAATATGGATTTATCAACAACCTATTTAGGCCTAAAACTCAGAAACCCCATTGTAGTTAGTAGCTCAAAGCTTACAGGCACAGTAGCCAATATTAAAGCATGTGCTCAGGCAGGAGCAGGGGCAGTTGTCCTTAAATCGCTTTTTGAGGAACAGATCGTGGCAAAAACAGAAAGCGGACTTCGGCGCAATGAAATGTATTTTTGGTATCCGGAAGCCTCTGATTATGTTATCAACATTTCTAAAGGCAGTGGCGTAAATGATTACCTCAAACTGATCCGTGATGCTAAAGCTGCAGTTGACATCCCGATTATTGCCAGCATTAACTGCGTGAGCCCAATAGAATGGCCCGCATTTGCTGCTAAAATGCAAGAAGCAGGTGCTGACGCAATTGAGCTTAATATTGCCATTTTTCCTTTCGATAAAAAGGTTAGCAGCCTGCAGATCGAAGATATGGTCGTCGAAATACTCAAAGCGGTTAAAGCTGAAGTTAGCATTCCTGTGTCGGTAAAAATGGGAAGATATTTTACCAATATTTTTGCTATGGCAAACAGATTGGCTGATGAAGGCGCTGACGGTCTGGTGCTGTTCAACCGTTTCTATAATCCCGATGTGGACATCGCCAATATGAAAGTTGTTACGGACAATGTATTCTCAAGCCCTGATGAAAAGTCTATCCCAATGCGTTGGATCGCTTTGCTCAGCGCTGATGGCATCAAATGCGATCTGGCAGCCTCAACAGGAATTCACTATTCCATTGGTGTTGCCAAACAGCTTTTGGCAGGTGCTACAGTTACTCAGATATGCACTACATTGTATCAAAACGGGATACCGTATATCAAAGAAATTGTGAACGGACTTGAAGATTGGATGAAGAAACATCATTACAAAACTATTGGTGATTTTCGCGGTCTGGTAAACAAGAAAACGGAAAATACGGCAGCCTTTGAACGCATACAATATATGCGCAAAAATTTTGACTAATAATCTTGCCGAAAGGCCCTGACCAATTTATGAGAAAAAATGATCAACAAAGGTGTTGGTCATTTTTTTTTAGATTTGACTGCAATTGAATCACACAAAAACAATTTCAATGAATAGAAACTTACTGTTAAGGGTTTTGGTAATGATGGCTATCTCTTTTTTTTGCAGTAAAAACACTAGCGCTCAAAAGGGGCTCGCATTTTCAGGAGGGGTGCAACATTCCAGAATTTTAACTGTTCCAATTCAAGCACCAGGTACTCAGAATTTTGTAGATCTTGATCCTGCATATGGTTTCGCAGTAGGTTTTGATTATAGGTTTGGTTTGAATGGGAATTTGGATTTGAAACTGGGGTTGCGCTATAGCTATAGAAATTCCACAAGTAGTCATTTAGAATATCGCTATTACTATTTGGAATACGCATTAAGTCCAATTGTGAGGGTTTACAAAGATTTATGGATAAATGTTGGTATGCAACTGGATAATCTGAACGAAAGTCGCATCATCGAAAAAAGAACGGATGGAAGTATTTCCAATCAGGCCGGAAATATGCAAAGTAATAGGTTGAGTTTTTTTTCAGGTATTAATTATGATATTTCCAAAAGGCTAGCTTTTGAAATCAAATATACTTTGCCTTTCAAAAATATGGATTATACAAATTTATATGCTGGATTTACCTTTGTTTTGATGAATCCTAAGAAAAGTCCAACTGGTAAGTTTACCAACCTCAATGAAGCGATAGCAAATGCCAATGTAGTCACCGATTTGATATTACAGCGTAAAGGCTTAACCGTTTTTCCGCTCGAAATACTTGAAATGCCTGAGCTTAGCTACCTTTACTTGAATGGAAATCAGCTGAGCGCACTGCCTGATGATTTAGGAAAACTTATTAAGCTGAAACACCTGTTTGCCGCCAATAATAAAATTGCTTACCTGCCACCACAGCTAGGTAACTTAAAAGCACTCGAAGAATTAGACCTTAGCTACAACAGGCTTAGTCAACTACCGGACGATATAGGGGAACTCACAAGCCTTAAGTTTCTTAAGTTAAATGATAACAACCTGACAGAATTACCACAATCCATCATGAAGCTTCAAAACCTGATTGAATTGGATGTGAGTAATAATGCAGGCCTGCTCAGGATTCCACAAGCCATAAATTTGCTGGGCAATCTCGAGACCTTAATTGTTGATGAGTCAACAGTATTCCCGATTCCTTTCAGTCCGGCTAACCCCAGGATGGAGATTATTGTAAAATAATAAGGAACGAAAAAAGCAGTCTTACTTATTAGACAACCTCTTATATTCAAAACTTTTCAATACAGAAAAGTTTTAACCCAAATCACTATTGAATAGAAACGCACAGAAAAGAAACCCGGAAAAATGAAATTTGCGGTTTGTTGTTAATATGCAGTTCTCAGATTCTGAGTTAGGCTTATAATACTGATACTATTGCTCGCTACCCTTTTGTTAAAAGTATGAATCCTGGCACTTATTGCTCAATCCCGAAATGGCGAACTGAAGCAGATTAGAACTTCGAACAATCAGCAATTAACCTAAGTGTTTGTCGTTTAAAAGATTGCTATAGCATCTGTATATGAAAGTAATTTTTATTCATATCCTCTAAATCTATACATAATCCCTCCAATGCCTTGAATAAGCACGTTGTTTTTTTTACATGGAAGCGATTGTTTTCCTAATTCTATAGTAATTTTAATAAAAACAGCTGTACCTGCCAAGAATCACTTTGCCCTGTAAATCAGGTAATCGTTGGGTTTTAGAAGTTCACTGCCAAGAAGTATTGAATGATTTTCAGGCAGTTCAAATGATTTTTCATCCCCAAAATTTATCACAACATGAATGGTGTCACCTTGGTAGGTGCGTCCGTATTTAAGTGTGGAATCGGCAAGTTTTAAATAGCTGTATTCTCCAATTTGCAGTGCGATATTGTTGTTTCTGAGGGTAATAAGCTGTTTTATTTTGTTTAAAAAGCTGTCCGGATCTTCCAATTGTTTTTCAACATTTATGCTTTCATAATGCTCCTGGACGTTAATCCATGGCGTGTTAGTTGAAAATCCTGCATAGCTTTCAGCATTCCATTGCATGGGTGATCGCGATCTGTCGCGATTGTTTTGATTCGCAATTTGCATTGCCTGCTTTGCTGTTTTTCCTTCGTCTAAAGCAAGTTGGTACTGTGTTTTTGCCTGAATGTCAATCATTTCTACCGGTTCATTGGCAATAATATTTTGCATGCCAATTTCATCTCCATAATAAATAAACGGCACGCCTTTGGCTGTAAGAATAAGACAATGGAGAGCCAGCGCTTTTTGTGTATCAAGATCAGCCAGCCTATTCATGAGGCGGGGGTTGTCGTGGCTTCCAAAGAAGAGGGTAGGGATGCCGGGCATTTGGTTTTCCATTTCAGTAAGTTCATGATAGATTCGCTCAATATCAAATTTGGGGATGCTCCCAAAATTGAAATTAAACACCACATCCATCATTTCAGGAGATTGATAGATTTTCAGCACCTGAATATCATCGCTTCCAACCTCACCAACGAGAAATTTGTTATCATATTCATCAACGGTTTTCCGAATTTTATGAAGTGTATTTTTCAATCCGGGTTGGTCAATGTCGTATAGGTGAATCTGTTTGCCATTCATTATCGGATTATCTTCCAGGATGCCGTCCGTATTCAAAAAATTAATCACATCAAGTCTGAAACCATCAACACCCAAATCGAGCCAAAAACGAAGCACTTGAAGCATTTCATCTACAAGTTTCGGGTTGTTCCAGTTGAGGTCGGCCATTTTCTTGTCGAACTTATGGTAATAATATTGATTTGTTAGGCTATCGTACTCCCATGCCGAACCACCAAAAAATGATTCCCAATTGTTAGGTTTATCCCGCCAAATGTAATAATCGCGATAGGGATTGTCTTTGGATTTTCGTGCTTCCTGAAACCAGTAACAATCAGTAGAACTGTGATTAAGCACCATATCCATAATCACTTTCATATTACGGGCATGTGCTTCGGTTAGGAAACTTTTGAAGTCGTCCATGCTACCATAAGTGAAATCTATTTGATAATAATCTGCGATGTCGTAGCCATTGTCCACTTTGGGTGATTTAAGAAATGGTGTTAGCCAAATTCCTTCAATTCCAAGCGATTGAAGATACTCAAGTCGGTTTGCCATGCCTCTGAAATCACTGTAGCCATCGCCATCGCTATCTTGAAATGATGGCATATAGATTTGATAAAATACACTTGTTTGCCACCAGGGATAGTCAGTGTCAGACGTGTTAACAATGTGAAGCATTGCTACAAAAACAATAGTGAGGATACCAGATTTTTTACCCATAGTATTTACCTGACAAATAGTTCAAAAAATTACAAAACCGAATCGTTGTCAATAAAAAAGAGTCGACCCAGCACCTCACTAACCTTTGGAAAATGAGCACTGAGTCGGAACTCTTCAGCAGTTAATTAAGCTAAGCTTAATACTTTTTTATTAAGGTTTCTCGAGGTTGAAGATCGACTCAACCTGTGCTGATGTCAAAGCAGCATTGAAAATGCGCACTTCGTCAAGGATGCCTTTGAAATATCCACCCCATTCAACGTTGAAATCGCCATCGGGACCAGTGTAAACATCTGTTGGAAGATCCTGTCCAAAGATTAGATTCATAGGTTCAGTAAGTGCGATTGCAGCACCGGGCGTATTGTCCCAAAGTTTTACGAGCGTACCATCGAGGTAGAAGGCCATTTCTCCGCTTTTAAAGGTAACAGTAACATGATACCATTCACCTAAATTGATTGTTGGTGACTCATTATCACGGTCGTACCATACTTCTTCGCCTTCATTTACAGCTTTCACGGTGAAGAAAACTTTTGGTGCATCCTGCAACTGAAGTTTGAATCCATCCCAGCGTTTCAAGGAAACCATATAGTTATTAGCCCATGGAGTTTCCAGTACATCAGGTTTCATCCATAATGAAATGGTCATTTCCTGAGGATTCAGCTGGGCATTGTAAGGGATTTCAACGTTAGCACCTTCGTTAAAATAGAGGGCTTTTGCAGCATTTCCATAGCGGTCGGTTGTCCACTCAGGGAATCCGGCGCCAAAGAACTCATGGCCTGCTTTGAGCGTTCCGTTGAAATTTTTCCCGGAAAAATCATTGGCTACTGTTCCTTCACCTTCATCGAAAGTCCAATGACCAACAAGGGCTTCAGGAGCAATAGGCGTTACTTTTTTAGCCTCAAACTCTGCCATAGCAACGTCCAGCGCAGTAACAGCAGCATCAACCTGAACCTGAGTGGAAACAGCATTGTCATTTACGGCTTTTGCAAGGTTGATTTTTCCTTCAAAAACAGCTTTTGAACCATATTGATACTGGCCATCTGCAGTGCCTTCAACGGCAGCATTAAGCATGTTTTCCGCAGCTGTAATTTTAGCCTGAAGCTCGGTTTTGTTTACTTTGATTTCTTCAGGGTCATCATCTTTTTTACAGCCTGTAAAGGTGACAGCCAGAAGCGTAATCACCATGATCATCATCATAGAAAGTGGTTTAAACTTTTTCATAACATTTAAATTTGATTAGTGAATAAAGGGTTAATTAATATTAAGGTTGATATCAAGTTCGTTTTGTGGTATCTGAAAATAGCGATGTTCGTCATAATTGAATGAAGTACCGGAGAGTTTTGACTCAGCGTAAGTTTTTCCGTAACGCATCAGATCAAAAAAGCGATGAAACTCGAAGCCCAGCTCCACCCTGCGTTCGTTTCGGATAAGCTCACGCAATTCATTTTGATTTGCAGTGATTATATCGGGCAAGAGCCCTTCGGGAATGGCACCAAATCCATCAAGATTTTCATCATAAAGATAGCTTTCACGTGCTCTTTTTCTCACTGTATTTAGTGGGTCTAATGCTTCAGATGTACGGTTGAGCTCATTAAGCGCTTCTGCTTTCATAAGCAGCACTTCGGCATAACGCATATAGGCGTAATGCAAATCACTGTCACCTTTGGTGCCAACAGGGATTTCTTCCAGGGGTTGCTGATGTTTGCGAAGGGTGTATCCAGTGGGCGACCACGAAGGATCGTAATCTTCTCCGTTGATCCATTTTGAGCCTTCCCTGGCAAGGGTATAATCCAGGCGCGGGTCATATACATCTTCAGGCGTTTTTTCGAAAGCATCAACAAACGCCTGAACCGGCGCATTGAAGAAGTAACCATTTTCGTGTTGTGGGGCAAACCATTGATTTAGAACATTACCCGCAAAAGGATCCTGACCACTGAGATGTTGTACGGCGAAAACAATTTCCTGATTTTGCTGTGTAAGCCATTTAAAATTATTGCTGTAAATATTTTCAAGCGCAAAACTTCCATTGGTTTCAAGCGAGCCGATAGCGGTTAGGCAGGCCTCATAATTCTCCCTAAACAATTCAACTTTGGCTAATAAACCGTATGCGGCGGCTTTTGTGGCCCTGCCTGATTGAATGGCATTTGATTCAGGAATTTGAGTAGCAGCCTCAGTAAGGTCGTCAACTATTTGCTGATAAATAGCATCCACTGATGAAACCCCAATATGCAGTTCATCGGTATTATAGGCAGGCTGAAGCTTAAGTGGAATTTCTCCAAAAATATTTACCAAATTAAAGTAATAATAGGCCCGCAAAAATTTTGCTTCGGCCAGCACGCGATTTCTTACATCCTCACTAATACCGTCGCCCAGGCGATGAATTACATCATTTGATCTGGAAATTCCTTCATAATAACGCTTCCATATATTGAGTAAAAAGCCATTGTCGCGGGTATAAGTAAACTGCTCGATAAATTCTATTTCACTCTGATCACCCGGATTTCCGCCTTTGATGGCATCATCAGAAGCCACATCACCAAATACCCAAAGTGAGTTGTTGATGCTGCTAAATGCCATGGGTTGATAAGCTGCCGTGAGGGCAAGTTCGGCATGGTCGTCGGTTTTGTAAAAGGTTTGACTGGTATAGATGCCTTGCATTTCTTCGTCAAGAAATTTGGAGCAGCTTCCGAGGCTGAGGATTATAATTGCTGATATCAATATTTTTTTCATGCTTCCTGATTTTAAAAGTTAACTTGAACACCAATATTGTAAGAACGGGCAACCGGATAAGTTCCCCAGTCAATTCCCGTAGCGGCATCGCCTTCTGAGGCTGAATTATTACTGGTAGTCATTTCAGGGTCGAGGCCGGGATATTTGGTTAAGGTAAGTAGGTTATATGCTGATGCATAAACTCTTATGCGTTCGATACCAATACTTTTCGTTGTGGCTTTGGGAATGGTGTAGCCTATCTGAAGGTTTTTCAGTCGAATGAATGAGCCGTCTTCGAGAAAACGTGTGGAAGGTCTGGTATTATTTGCTTTTGATGACCAGGAGGCTCTGGGCTGGGTATTGCTTGTTCCCGGGCCAGTCCAGTGTTCATCGTAATATCTCTTGGTTACGTTAAACGACCTGTAGAAACCTTCGATATCTGTGGCAACCTGATAATAGATCTTGTGACCGGTGGCACCATAAAAGAACAAACTTGCATCAAATTGTTTGTACACAGCATTGATATTCAAGCCTGCAGTTACTTTAGGGATGGCACTTCCTACATGAACGCGATCGTTCTCATCAATTAGTCCGTCACCATTTTGATCAATGAATTTCACATCTCCCGGACGAACATTTACGCCCTGATATGCACTTGTAAATATTTCAAGTTCGTCCTGAAAAATGCCTTCCATTTCGTAAAGGTAGAATGAGCCAACGGGATGTCCTTCTTCTGTTTTGGTAGCATAGATGCCATTGTCAATTCTTCCTCCCAGGATGGGTGCAGGAAGTTCGAGCACTTCATTATGAAGATAGCTGGCGTTGGCTGCTATCGAAAGATCCACTTTGCCAACACTGGCGCGATAAATCATTTCCAGATCAACACCCTGGTTTAAGATTTTACCTTTATTCACCCAGGCCGGCTCGGCATAGCCGGCAGAAGGTGGTATCGGTTCTTTTACCAGCATATTTTCATTGATTTTATGATAAAAATCGAGGGTTACAGTGATTTTGTCCTGCAGCCATCCCATATCGATTCCGGCATTGATTTGGGTACTGGTTTCCCATTGCAGGTTTTGATTGCCCAAAACAGTGATGGCATATCCATTGAAAAGCGTCCCGTTAAAGGGATAGCTAAAATTGTATCCGATTTGATCTGAATAGGCATAATTTCCTATTTCCTGATTACCGATAGCGCCGTAGCCTAAACGAAGTTTAAAAAGGTTCATGTTTTCAAAACGACTCATAAAGGCTTCCTTTTCAAGGCGCCATCCCGCTGAGACAGAATAAAAGGTACCCCATTTGTTTTCTTCACTAAAACGCGATGAGCCATCACGTCTTAAAGTGGCTGAGAATAAATACTTGTCCTTCAGGGTATAATTTGCTTTCCCAAAAACAGAGAGCAAAGAATATCCCCAGCGATTTTCATTTACCTGTGTATTGCCCAATCCATTCCCCAGAAAAACCAAAATGGGCGATTGATCTGGAAAATCCTGCTGGGTGCCGGTATGTAAATAACCATTTCCTTTAATGGCTTCGGAGCCGAGAAGGGCTGAGAAATTATGAATCTCGTTGAAAGTAGTGTTATATGACAGTACATTACTCCATGTCCAGGTTTGGTTTAGGCCATCTTCAAGGGTTAGTCGGTTGGGATTGTTGATGCGATTATTTGTGCCCCAGTTTCTGTCGAAGCGCCTGTGCTGCATCGAAATAAAATCCCCTCCAAAAGTGGAAGTGAACACTATTTCTGGTAAAATTTGAGCCTTGAGGTAAACATCTCCGAATAATCTGTTTTGCTTGATGTTGTTTTCGGCATAGGTTGCCAATCCAACCGGATTATAGCCATCGCCCAATAAGTCTTGTCGCTCGGGCAGATCTACAAAATTACCTTCAGCATCATGAATCGGAATGCCGGGCGTGCGGAAAAATGCATAGCGAACGATACCGCCGCCATTACCACCATAACCATCGCCACTGCTACCGATGATGTCGTTATCACTTTGCATCAGGTTGATGTTAGTTCCAATTGTAATAGCATCTGAAACCTTGCTTGTGAGGCTTACTTTTCCTGATTTTCTGTCGTAATCACTTCCGATGATAATCCCTTCCTGACTGAAGTAATTCGCAGAAATCATATAGGTTAGCTTGTCGTCGCCTCCGCTGACGGAAAGATTCTGATTTTGAATCACGCCATCGCGGAAAATGGCTTCCAGGTGGTTGATATCAGGAAGTGTAGCGGCAAAATCCGGTTCGATGTACTTCCGCTGAAGACGTGGGTTTTCGATAAATGCGTTATCATTGGCTGCAGCCTCATTGTAGATTTCAACAAACTGATCTTTGTTTGCCATTTCGGTCAGCTTGCCATGCTGTTGAAGTCCAAACATGGAATTAAACTCAACTCTTGGTTTTCCTTTTTCACCTTTTTTCGTGGTGATTAGCACAACGCCATTATTGGCACGCGAACCATAAATGGCTGTTGATGCCGCATCCTTTAGAATATTTATCGAGGCTATATCGTTGGGGTTTAATACATTCAATGCGTTTGAAGTTGGGATTCCATCAACGATGTACAAAGGGTCGTTACTGCTATTTATTGAACCAACACCACGAATCCTGATGCGAACGCCTTCACCCGGCATGCCTGTATTTGAAGTGACATTAATTCCCGCAGCTCTTCCCTGAAGCGCCTGATCTGCACCGCTTACAGGGAGCGAACTAATTTCATCGAGCTTGATGCTTGTTACAGCTCCTGTAAGATCAGCTTTTCTTCGGGTCTCATAACCCACTACAACAAGCTCATCAAGCAATTGAACATCAGCGGGCAACACCACATTTACAACGTTCTGATTACCCAGCTCTACTTCCTGAGTTAAAAAGCCAATATACCTGAAAACCAAAACGGGATTTACCTCATCTGAAGGGATCTCAAGCGCATAATTCCCGTCAAAATCTGAAGTGGTGCCAATGGTAGTGCCTTTGATGATGATGTTTACACCAGGAAGGCTTTCATTATTTGTGTCAGTGATATTTCCCGTAACAGTTCGGGATTGCGCCATGCTGGTGGAAATAAATCCGCCGAACATCCAGCTCACCGCGATAATTAATAAGTATTTGTATAATAAACGCATATCTTAAATTTTTTGAACCATTAATAAGCTATAACAATATTACCGGCCATTACCTTACCATTCACTTTCTTGAGATCGAGTCCTGCTGGAATTTCAACAATAAGTTTTGAGGCTTTTGCCGGGATTGATATTTCAGTTTCGCTGATGACATTTTTCAGGATTACCTTTTTGGTTACTACATCGAACAGATCGACAGGAGCAGGCGATTTAGCAGCATATTTAATCATTTTGCCTTCGTTGTGAGGATTATAGATTAGATAAGTAGGGTAGGAGTCGTTGTTGTAAAAATCTGTTGCAAGGCAGTCAAGTTTTAAAATGCCTTCTACATTAGTTCTTTCGATGATCGCGCCAAAAATTCCGGCATGTGCAGAACCGTAAACACCAAACATGGATTCGTCGGGTTGGCCTTCAACCCATAATGGACCGTCTCCCAAAGCCACCGGAGAAGTGTTTTCCAATCCCTCCTTAGGAATGTGTGTGGTTTTCTTAAGGCCTTCATAAGCAATTACATTTCTAGTGATCGCTTTCTTTTCGGGCAGCCATTGGTTGCTGTCTGGTATTTCGTGTGGATAGTACAAGCGAGCCGCATTAGCCGCATTAAGCATCCATTTTCCAACCATATTGGCATATTCCGGTGCATAACGTACCATTGGAACAAGCGGCCAGGCCATATCAAAGGTATTCATCGCAAAAGCAAAACCTCCATCGTGATGCCAGCTACCAACCAGGCCGGAAACATCATACTCGCCCCATTTATCTAAGATAACGCCCCATCCAAGCCTTCCGCTTTCTGACGTTGTGCCCTCAAAACTCCATTCAAGTATTTTACTTACGTCATAGGAAGTGCCCTGTTCGGCATTTAAACGTGCCGCTGTGTAAACTCCAAAAGGAAGCAGCACTTCATAAAATCTGCTTTCGGTTTGCGATTGAAGTGCGTCCATAGCACTCATTGCGCCGGTTAAGTAAGCTTCATCTCCAAATTTTTCGTAGGCAGCTAATAAAATCCACGCATGTGCTGCTGCCGCATCTTCCTGAAAAGGAATATGATTCTGTTTGCCTTCCATGCTGGAATAGTCAAAGTAAGAGAAGTGGTAATCACCATTAAGTACCTGATCAGCTTTTAAAACTTGATCAGCGATAATTTTTTGCAGGCTGTCAGCACGCTCAACTTCAGGAAATAAATCCGAAACGGCATAATACAGCACATTGGGATAAATATCATACCACCAGTCTCTTCCGTAACCGCCGCCCAGTGAGGCAACTTCGGGATTGGTGTTATTCATAATGATATTCCATCCATTTTCGCTGTTAAAATAGTTTTGTGCCATTTTCACGAAATTGTATCCCGATTGATTGGTCTTATCGATACCAAGTAATCCGGCACTCATTAAGGCACCAAGACCGCCGATAGCTTCATGAAACTCGCCATTGTTATTTTGGGCACCCTGTCTTACATCGCCTATTGCAGTGTAAATACCAAAAGTAGGCTGATCGAAATTTCTCCTGTTGGTGTCGATCCAGATAAAGGGTCGGTAGTCACCGGTTTGGTTAAAATCGAAAATGTACTGATCGAAAGAGGTGCTGATTTCTTTCCAATCGATCATTTTGTATGGTTCGGGCATATCAGGCATGGCTTCTATGCGTGCGATACTTTGCTGAGGAACTTCTTCGATTTTAGAGCAAGCACTTGCCAAAAGAAGCACAGTAATAAAACAAAAGCTCACAAACCAATAAGTGTATTGTTTCATAATTAATTTATATCTTTTCTTTAACAGGAATTTCATTCACATCCGGAATTTGTTGCAGCGATTTTAGCTCATCAATATCGCCATCAAATGCATCAATCGATTTTTGTGTGGATTTGATAATGTTTTTAGCCACCGGAATCGACAACATCTGTATGGCTGCTACAATTAGCAGAGAATATTTTAATGCGAAGCTTTCTGATACATAATACATTAGCGAGATGAATAATACCAGCCCGATAAAACGCCCAACATACAAACCAAATTCATGGTTGAAGATATAAGCGAATTCGCTTCTTTTTTCTTTAATCGAAAGCAGGTCGATCACACGCAATTGTATCGGAAAATAAGCGATGTCGTGTAATGGTCTGAACATGATCAGGCAAATTACAAAAACAACTACACCTGTTGCCGAAAACATGATCAGGTTGAAAAGCGATCCAACGAAAAACAAAACCAAACCTGCAGAGAATACATAGATACGGTGTTGTGGTTTTGTAAGCCGTCCTAGCAAATAAAGCAATATTGCTGTTATAATTCCGCCAATGCTTTGAATTGTTCCCAGGGAACCTTCATCGCCAACAAGCCTTAAAATCAGAATGGCAGGTGCTATTACAATATATCCTTGCACAAGACCTTTCAATCCGGCCAAAACCAACATTTTATTCCAGAGTTTATCAAAACGGAAGTGGACAAACTTTTTCTCGCGTGGATTTCTAAATTTCTCCAGGTGAATCACATAGCTGGAAATGATCGTTAGCAGGATTACCGCAAAAGTGATCACTTTGTAAGCCCCCACAATATTGCCAGCAAACCAGCCCATTGCTGTTGACCTGACTAAAAACCAGCCTACCGTAACAGGAACAATAATTGCTGTGATGGTATAAAAGAAGGTCTCAACACCATAATAATAATTGCGGTTTTGATCGTTTGTAGTGTCAAGCGCCAAAAAATCGCGGTTTGCCCAGAAAAAGCCAAATGAACCGCCCATGATCAAGCCTGCAACAGCCACCCCAATCATGTCGATTTGATCAAGTGACATCATGAAGATCATCGATAATCCGCTCAGGAGCATACCAAAACTATATAAATGTGCAATTTTAATGCGGTTTAAGAGGTATCCGTTAATCAAAAAAGTTAAAGGAATGCCAGTATAAACAGATAGCTGATAGATGGCTACCAGTGATGGATTGTCGGAACTGCGCATGATATAAGCCCCAACAAAGATGTCGATAATTGGCAGCACAAAAGCGTAAATCATGTTTGTAACCAACAACAGCCGCATTGGACGGGGCATTGAAAGGAAAAAGTTGTATTCGATCAGGAGCTTGTTTTTCATTTGCAGCTTAGGTTTACAGTTTTAGTGATTGAAGTATTTCAGCGATTGAAAGCTCAGCTCCACAGATAACTTCGTCGCTGGCACCATAGTAAATGGTAATCGTGTCGCCATTCACTACATGTCCGTTAGTGAATATCACATTACCAAAAAAACCTGTTCTTTCGTATTCAGCAAGGGGTTCCATTATAGGTTCCTCGCTGCGGGCAATTACTTTAGAAGGGTCGTTTAAGTCGAGCAATAAAGCTCCGAGACAATAACGATTTTCTTCGTTGGCACCATGATAGATTTCAAGCCAGCCTTTTTCAGTTTTAATTGGTGCTGCACCGGCTCCGATACGCACGCTATCCCATTTTCCGGGACGTGTAACAGCAACACAACGGTGATTTCCCCAGTATTTTAGATCTTCCGATTCAGCGATCCAGATATAATTACCGCCAAGTTCGGGACTGCTGGGACGATGCAGCGCATAATATTTATTGTCAATCTGTTCTTCAAAAAATGCACAATCCTTATTGTGTGGTGGAAAAATCATCCCTTTACGTTCGAAGGCCTTCCAATCTGTAGTTTTCATGTAACCAACTCCAACAGCAATGCTTGAAACCTGGGTATAGGTAAGATGAAAAGCGTCATCAATTTTTGCAACCCTGCAATCTTCAATGCCAAATGACTCCAGCGCTCCTTTTCCATTAACAGGCTGATAACCTTCTGGTTCATAGAAATGCTTTCCATCCTCGCTACAGAGCAAACGTAGGTGAGAGAGTGAGGTGAGATAATTTACACCTTTATATAAGATTACTCTTGGATCAGTAGCATCAAGCTCAGGATCGTCATTAAGGAATTCAAGAATTTCAATTTTTCCCTGCTCATCAAAAACAGGAACCTGAATGCTGTTTTCTTTTTGTGGTGGACGTTCGGCGACCCTACACAACAACCATGTTTTATTACTAAATGTAAAAACGCCAGGATTAAGCAAGCACAGAATCTCCATTCCGGGCAAGCTGGGTTTAATGTCTGTTGGTTTGAGCAGTGGGTTTTCTGAAAATCTTTTTGCAATATCCATTATAAGTTTTTTGTTTCAGCAATACTTTTTGCAAACGGTTGCGTAAAAGTACACCCAGAAACAGCAAACTGTGTTTACAGGGTTTTCATATTCGTGTAGTATATTCTCAATTTTCAAAAAAACTGTTCTAAAGTGGGCATTCAAAAGCATAAGTGTACAAATTTGAGATTATGGTGTACAAATTAAGCTTGCTCTGTAGGTTTTTTTCGTTGTGTGCATGATGAGCTGATAAATTCCGGCTGAAAGTGCTTCTGATAATTCGATTCTGAAAAGATTTGGGTTGATTTTTTCAAACGATTGCACCTTGAATTGTTGTCCCATAATATTGGTAAGCAGGATAGAAACAGGTTGGTCGATTTCTTTTTCGGAAGAGAACATTATAAAATCACCCCGATTGGGATTTGGGAAAACCCGAACTTCAGAAGTTTCGGAAATTTCAGTTAGTGAAACAAATCTGCTCGCTTCAACTTGTTGTGGATTAAGCGGATAGTTGTAAATGCTTACATTGTCCAACGAGCCTTCAAAATTAAAGCCTGGCGCTTCGCTATACTGCTGACCCATTGCAACTTGATAAGTGGTCGGGTTCAGCAATCCGGTATGGGCTTTAAAGGCATCCAAAGCACCATCAAGCCAAATTTCCATATCTTCACCATTATATATGGCAGCCAGATGATACCATTGATCTTTTTCAGGTATTGTTTCACTGTCGAGGTCGGCAATTCCATCAGTAGTGTTTATGGTGAAACGAATTCTATTTGCAGATCTGGAAATTTTATAGCGGTTTTGCCAGCTGCCATGAGAGATTAAAAACTGTTCGTTTTCTGCACTACCATCTAATTTAAACTTAAAAGTAACGCTCAGGTATTCATCAAAATTAAAAAGACTGCTGGCTGGCAGTGTGATACGCGCACTATTTCCGTCAAAGTGAGCCGCTTGTTCAGCATGTCCTGTCTCATTTTCAGTCCAGCTGACGCTGTTGGATGCAGTTCCATCAAGTTGATTCACAGTTTGATCGTTTGCGTTTCCATCGAGCCAGTAGCTTGCAATGAGGGCTGCTTCCGGATATGATTCAATTTGCCTCACCATAATTTGTATGCTGTCGCGTGTGCTAAGCTGATCTGAATCAGTAACTTCACAAAATATCCAATAGTTGCTTACAATTGAAGGTACTTGATAATTTATCCATTCCGTATTGCCGATGCTATTTCCTTCAAAATCAGTCCATAAATAGGAAAGCGGATCGTTGTTTTGATCAATGGCATTAACCCTAAGTTGAATAAATGCAAGCGGTTCTGTTTTACGGGGAGAGGCAATTAGTCCTGTAATTTCTGGAGCATAGGGGATTTTCGTCACAGCGGTAATGTTTACAGTGCTGCTATCGGCCAAGCCAAATGCATCTGTTACTTTACACTGAATTTGGAAATTGCCGGTAGTATCAGTACTGAACATTAAAATTTCGTTGCCATCCACCATGGAATCATTAATTTTCCATTCATAGCTCAGGCTTTCATTTTCGGGGTTTTCAGCTGTGCAATAGATGCTTATACTCTGCTGAAGCGCAATTGTGTCGGGAGCTGCAAGCGCTCTGATGCGGGGCGGATAATTTGGAATGGGATTTCCATTGTTAAAGTCAATTACAATATTATTGACTAATGTCTGGTTACCGGCTGTCGTTACTTCATATTCAGAAGGGAAAACCACTGGCATTATGGCTGTTTTAGCCGGAATCAGCAGCGATGTTGTGCCTTGTTGCGCGCTGCTGATAAGCTGATTGGTGATGAGATCGTAAACTGAATAATTTCCGGATTCAAGCTGAAGCTCTATCTGATGTTGCTGCTCATGTGGGTTGTAAATCAGAAAAGTGGGATAGGCTTGATCTTGATAAAAATCGGTTTTTAACAAATCAAGTTTCAGAATTCCTTCCACATTAGTTTCTTCAATCAATCCGGCCAGATATCCAACATGTGAAGAGCCATAAAGCATGAGGTTTGTTTGCGCCCAGCCGCCATCAATGGCATCTCCGGTGGCATAGGGACTCAATTCGTACTTTACTTCTTTAAGCGCTTCATAACCAATTACTGCATGTTGGTCATAAGTTACTGACCAATCAAAGTTATCCTGATAAGATTCGGGTAAGTAGGGTCTGTAAAACAATCTCGAAGCATTTGCCAAATTAAGCACCCATTTTGCTATGTCAGCTGCAAATCTATCGTCGTAACGAACCATCGGAACTAAAGCAGCTGCCTGCTGAAATCCATTCATTAAAAAAGCATAATCGTTTCCTGCATCATTGGCCTCGCCAATAAGCCCGGAAACATCATAACCGCCCCAGTTGCCAACTATTGTTCCCCAGCCTCTGAGCGCACCGCGATCGAACACCCAATTGAGCATTTTTTCTACATCATATTGCGGGTAGTTTTGTTCGGCATTGATGCGCGCAGCAGCATATACACCATAAGGAAGTTGTAATTCGTAGGATGGGTTTTGATTAAGCTGGTTCAAAAAATCCAAAGCCTGTTCTGCACCAATGCGGTATTTTTCTTTTCCGGTGCTTTTGTAGGTTTGATAGAGTATCCATCCTATTGCGCCAGCGGCTTCGGGTTCGGGCACGCCCTGATTGAGGCCTTGCATGGTATTCATATTCCAGGCCCTGAAATTCATTTCCGGAACCTGCCAGGGCTGAGCAGAGCCGCCCATATGTTCAACGGCTTTGAGCCATTGATTGGCCATAAGCTCGAGCTGTTCGTCAAAACGAGTTATATCCGGATAGAGCGCCCTCAATTGCAGGTAAAAAATATTGGGCATGGTTTCGTACCACCAATCGTTGCCCGATGAAGCATTAGGATGGTTGAGGTAAATATTTTCCTGAGGGCGTTTGTTGAAATAGTCGGCAGCCATTAATGCCCAGTTTTTGCCAAACTGATTACTTTTATCAATGCCCGCCAGTGAAGCGCCCACCAAAGCCGGAAGCACATTTATTGCTTCTCCTGAAAGCGGACTGTTAGTTCCGATGGCTGTATGCAAACCAAAACTTTCGGTTGCAGGATAATTAACGCCCTGCTCCCTAAAAAAAATTAAGGGTAAAAACTCTCCCTGCAAGTTTTGGTCAAAAACGAGTGAATCATATTTATGTGCAATGGTTTTCCAGTCGCGCATTTCATAAGGCTGCGGGAAATCAGGCATTTGATCAATTCGCGGTATCGCAATTTGTTGTGCTTTTATTGGTATAATCAAAAGAATCAACAGGACGAATATCAACGATTTTAAATAGGAATTTTTCATTAAGGAGTAATTTTCAGCTAAATTACACGCTTGCAGTTACAAAGCTGTGTGTTATTTTATCTTTTTTATGTACACAGTTCTCAAACCTTCTGACAATAAAATCTGCAAGACATCATTCATGTCTTCAGCAATTTTGTTAGTTTTACTCAAAATATCAATAAGGGGTTATTTATGGATTGGAGTAGTTGCTTGAGAAAAATGCTTGTGTTCGTTGTTGTGCTCTTATATTTATGGTTAGGTTTTCAATCTTTTGCACAAGAGGGAATACCCAATAGTAAATGGCAACTCAGGCAGATAAGCAATGAAGATGGTCTGTCGAATAGTGCTGTGAGTGCTATTTATAAAGATCGAAAAGGCTATTTGTGGTTTGGAAGCTGGGATGGACTTAACCAGTTTGACGGACATACTATTGTTAGGCATTACCCGGATTTGATGTCGCAAAACAAGCTCAGCAATAATATCATCTGGGATATTTTTGAACAGGAACTTGGGCTTTGGATAGTTACAGAGCGGGGAATAAATTTGTATGATTATGATTTTAAAACATTCACAAGCTGGTTCGGTGAAGATACCTTACGACTGAATCGCGAAAACGGACTGCGTGCTTTTGCTGATAATCAAGGCCAGGTTTGGCTTGTACAATATGGTGTTGGGCTGTACAAATTTAACGCAGAATCGTTTGAATTTGATCTTGTTACGATTAAGGAAGTCAATCCTGAAGTGCTGTTGCAATTAACAGGTGTGTTTAAGTTTGGTTCTCAAATTTATTTGATGCACCAAAGCAATGAAATTTATGTGATTGATGAGCTGGGAAATTTTCTGCGGAAGATAAGTCCGCAAATGCAATCATCTTCTGCCTTTAAAGTAGATTTAAACTGGTTTTTCAGCATTCATGAAAAACCCTATGCTGCTTTTCCTGATTCACAGGGTGGTCTGTGGATTGTGGATCTAAAATCAGGCGATTATAAATTGATTGGAAACGAAGTGATTGCGTCACCTGTTACAGCACTATTTGCGGACGATAGTCTAGAAAACATTATTCTGGGCACAGATAAAGGCAATATTTTAGTTTTAAATTTTGACGATTTCGAGGTGAAATGCCTGCTCAATCAGCTTCCTGATCTTGAAGAAAAAAAAGTAAAAATCTGGTCAGTTTTCAAATCGGGCAAACATATCTGGATTGGCACCGACGGCGAAGGTGTTTTTCAAATCAACACTTCCCCATTAGCATTTCAGGGTATCGAAAAAGGACCACTGCAAGAGCAGAAGTTAAGTCATAAGATTGTAAGAACCATTTATGAAGATAAATCCGGAAATTTATGGATTGGCACCAGAGGGAACGGCCTGAATAAAATCCCTTCCGATGGAGGGCCAACCATCATTTTTAACACTTCAAACGGCTTATCAAATGACGCTGTTCTGTCGCTTGCCGAAGATGATTTTGGTTATTTGTGGATAGGAACCGATGGATCTGGTATTGATATTTTAAATCTTGCAACAGGCGAATTCAGGCATTTTCCGGATGATTTTGAATCTTCTGGTTTACCGCAATTTGGATCGGTTTACGATATATGTATTGATATCTTCAACACAATTTGGTTGGGCACAAGTGGTTATGGTGTAGTCAGTATCACACCCGATTACAAAGAAAGTTTCTTCGATGTAAAGACTTTTACGCAGCTGGAAGGCAGAGGGGGAGCGAATGACCTCAGGGGAAATGTGGTGTTCTCGATTGTTGAAGAGCAACCTAATGTACTTTGGATTGGAACCCGCATGTCGGGCTTGCATCGTTACAACAGCCTTACGGGCGAGATACAGTTTTTTGGTCAGGCAGATGATCAAAGCAATGGTCTGAATAACTCAGATGTGCTTAGTTTGCTTAAAGGAACAAATAATGAACTTTGGATTGGAACAAGCGGTGGCTTGAACCTGTTAAACTACAATGGTCAAAAGCCTGAATTTAGTTACTATACAACGGCAGACGGACTTCCAAATCATACCATTCATTCCATGCTTGAAGATAAACAGGGGAATGTTTGGGTGAGTACAAATAATGGCCTGAGCCGATTGCTGAGGGATCAAAACCGTTTTGTCAATTACAACAGTGGTGATGGTTTACTGAATAGTGAATTTACGGATGGGGCAGCATTCAGAAGCCGGAATGCTGACAAACTTTTTTTTGGGGGCACCAACGGCGTTGATTGGTTTTATCCGGCTCAAATCCCGCTTTCAACTATCCAACCTGAAATTATTTTAACAGAATTTAGTGTGTTTAATAAAGCTGTTGAACCAGGGGATGAGGCGCAGATTTTGGAAAAGGATATTGATGCCACAGATAAAATTTATCTTAAACACAATCAGAATTTCTTCAGTATCTCTTTTACTACGATTAACTTTGACAACCCTGCCAAAATTTTTTTCAGTTATCGTCTTGCGCAGTTCAACGAAAAATGGGTAGATGTTGGAGAACAGCGCTTTGCAAATTTCACCAATGTGCCTCCCGGAACGTATAATTTACAACTTCGTGCTACTAATGAAGATGGTATTTGGTCGGATAAAATCCGAACCCTTGAAATTGTAATTACACCTCCATTTTGGAGAACTACATTGGCCTATATTTTTTACTTCTTGTTTTTCCTGTTGGTTGTATTTTTATTTTATCGTTATCAATCAAATCGCATCAAAAGAAAGCATCGCGAAGCTTTGGATGACTTAAACCGAAAGAAGGAGCAAGAGCTTAACCGGCATAAATTTGAGTTTTTTACCAATTTAGCCCACGAATTCCGAACCCCTTTAACGCTTATTTTTGCTTCTGCTGCTAACCTGATGGACAAAGCAAAACAGTTTCCTGTTGAGCAAAGCCTGTTTAAAAGCATTTACCAAAATGCCCTTCGGTTGCAAAAAATGATTGACGAACTACTTGCTTTTCAAAAACTTGATGCCGGACGCGAAGCACTAAAACTTCAGCAATTGGATCTGATTGGTTTTGTAAGTGACATTGTAGAAATTTTTCGTGTTTATGCCAGCGAAAAGGAGATCGACTTGATTTTTGAACCCGACGAACAGGAAAAGCATGTGCCATTTGACCCGGAAAAGCTGGAACGAATTTTGCTAAACCTACTCAGCAATGCAGTAAAATTCACACCACCTGGTGGAATGATCAATGTTGGGATACAAAGTTTTAAGAATGAACTACTTATAATCGTAAGAGATAATGGGATTGGCATTAAAAGTAAAGACTTACCACTAATATTTGATCGCTATTTTTATCAAAACCCAATTCCCGAGAGAAATCAGGCAGAGCATAAAAGTACCGGTATCGGTCTTTCCTATACTAAAAGTCTGGTTGAGATTCATAAAGGAAGAATTGAGGTGGAAAGTGAACCAAATTTGGGATCTTTGTTTAAGGTATTTCTGCCCATTTTATCAAACGCCAAGCCGAAAAATATTGAACTAAATCCACGAAGTAGCGAATTGCTCAAGCATTTGCGTGAAAGCATCAGTGAGGAATTTTTGATTCAGCAAAGCCTTGTTTTTGAAAACGAAACACAATCTGATTCATCAATAGAATCAAAATCCAAGTACAGAATTCTGATTGTTGAAGATGATGTTCAACTCTTGATGCTAATCAAGAAACTTATGGCAGAGCATTATGATGTGGAGACTGCAAGCGATGGAAAACAAGCATTAGATATTTTAAACAAGAAAAGAATAGATTTGGTAGTAAGCGATGTAATGATGCCTAATATGAGCGGTCTCGAACTAGCTCAAACCATTAAAGAAGATTTGATTACGAGTCACATTCCTGTAATCCTACTTACAGCAAAATCTGCTAATGAGCATGTGATTGAGGGCCTTGAGACAGGTGCTGATGGCTATATAGCTAAGCCCTTTCATCCGCGGCACCTGTATTTGCGCATAGCAAAATTGCTCGAAACCCGCGAGATTTTAATGGAGGGTATTAGAAAGAATTTTGATAAGCAAGCCGAAATTGAAGAGCAGCATCTGTCGGATCGAGACCGTAAATTGTTGGAAAAGGCGCATGATTTTATTGCAAATCATTACCAGGATGATCATCTGAACGCTGATGTTTTAGCTAATGTACTTGCTTTAAGTAAAGCACAGCTTTACAGAAAAATCAAAGCGCTTTCAGGGCTCACACCTCATGGGTTGATTAAGAATTTCAGGTTAATAAAAGCCAGAGATTTTATCAAAGAAGGTAATCATAGCATTAGTGATATCGTGTTTATGACGGGCTTTAATAATCGCGCCTATTTTTACCGTTCTTATCGTGAGCTATTCAACGAAACACCAGGCGAAATGCACAAGCATAAATAGAGAATCTCATTGCATAACAGTCATTTCTAAAACGAAAAAAGGCCACCCTTTTGAGGCAGCCTTTTTTCGGAAGATAATCCAAACTGTTTTAGCGAATAATCACTTTTACAGCTTGTTTCAAACCACTTTCAGTAGTCAGGTGTAAGATATAAACACCTGAGCTTAGGTGATGCGAAAGTTTCTGAGTGCCGATTCCGTTCAACTCCGTCTGCATCATTGGCTGACCCATCAGGTTGTAAACATCAAGCCGAAGCTTTTCGGTGCTAGCTTTTTCAATGACAAACTGCTGTTGCGTGGCATAGACTTTCAAAATAGCTGCCAGATTATCAGCTAAGCCAATTTCGATCAGATCAATCACAAGAATTTCATCCAGGCCACCAACAGGATTCACCGTATTTGTAGTGCCCCAAACGCCATCAGCTGCTTGGTAGGTTTTTAAAACTGCACCATCAACCAAATCACGAATTTCGATAAGTTGAATACCGTTTTCATTCGAATTTGGAATGATAGTACCCCAATGGCCATCATTGCCAGCAACTTCATCCTTGTAGAAGGTGGCGTACTGAGAAATACCGGCAAAGTCGATTCCGGTAGTTTCAATACTTGTTGCAGCAATGGGCTGTCCTTCGCGGTTGTTGTCGTACAGCAAGGCAAAACTTTTTGGCAGATCGCCTGAAATAGCTCGGATTGCTGTACCTTGTGTAGGATCGTTTTCTGTTCCGAAGTTGATTACAGTCGCACCATTTGTAGTAGTAAGGTATGTTTCAGTGGCAGTTCCATCATTACCATCATTCAGGCGAACCCTCATAAACACCTCATTACCAGGAGTAAAACGCGAATTTGCGGTAGCTTCTGTAATGAACCAGCCCGAATAACTTCCATCACTATCTGTTGTGAATAATCCATAGGATCCATCTGTTGAGAAACTTGGACTGGTACTGCGATAGAAATTACCCGAAAGATTTGTAAAGATTACATTACCAGCCCCATTTGTTGTTGCATCATCTCCTGCTACTACTGCCTGATTGATGTAGCGATAGGTGGCATCGGCTGTAAGGTTGCTAAGTGTAAGCCAGTAGGCATAAGGCAAACGGTTATTATTGGTACCGTTTATACCCTGAATGTACTGAGGCACAATTTCAAAGCTTATCGCTGGTACAACTTCGCCGGTAACTTCACCATTAAGTGTAACAAGTACTTCAGGCGCATTTCCACCTGTGTGAGCAATTGTTTCACCTTCATAAAGTCCAACTTCCAGGTCTGCTTTCATGCGCACGTACACTGTTATTGGCTGACCAGTAATTACACCATCAGCAAATGGGAAATCGAGCGAAGTGACAAAGCTGTTGTCATCAATCGAAATCTCATAATTTTCAGGAGCTGCTACAGTGATGTTTCCACTTCCTTCCAGATTCTGTCCTGAGAGCTGGTAGGATTGTGATGCTGAAGGACCTTCACCAACGAAATAACTAAATCCATTGAGTGTAGCAGGATTCACTGTGAGGTAAGGATCAGTGATGTTGGCATCTTCGAAGTCGTTGAGATTACGGGCAACCAATTGCATATCATCATTGAACTGAAGAATTACACCAGTGATATTCTGCAATTCAACAGGAATATCAGTACCAATATAATCAACATCACTATAATGTGTGCGGAATATGCCATCGCCACTTGGATCAGTGATGTCGTAGTTAACGCCATCTTCAAACAGTCCGTCTGTGAGGAAGTCAACCATATTAACAGTAACAAGTTGTGCCTGATAGGTATTGTCAAGATCACTCAGTGATACTAACAAAGGATCTACTGTATTACCGGTGCTTGTAGCAGCGCCCGGATCAGATTGTGGAACAAACTGTAGCATCTCGGCATAAGTTGAAAGGGTACCAGTTATTCCGGTAATTCCATCATACAAATCGTAGGTAGTAGTAATGTTACCGCTGTTGTCATCAATCAAAATGGCTGCAGTGGCATCCTGAATGAATTTTTGGTTGCGCTCGCTGCTCTGGAAAGTCAAAATTGCTTCGCCAGTCAGTTGGTAAACGGTTCCGTCTGTAGAACCCAGCCGCAGTTCGGCAATTGTAGCCACCTGAACCACATCACCAAAGGTGTAATTGGCACTGCTAACTGCACTGTTGGTGTAGCCATCGAGTTCGCCATAAGCCCAGATTGTAGTTTCCTCGGATACATTCACTGGTGCGGTAAATTCCGTCCAGGGGCCGGTAGCTGATTCGGTGCTGTAGAAAACTGTTGCACCGCTGGTGGCCGAACTGATCGTTACATCAATCGGATCGAAGTAATTGCCAGCTGGAGGATTGAATGTTGGAGCCAACACAACTGGTGTGCCACCATCGTAAGCAGTCCAGGAAATATTGTCAATCACAACTTGTCCGTCGCTATTATTTACATTCATGAATTTGATAACAACCTGACCCGGAACATTCACAACGATGTCACCTGAATTCTTCACGATATCCTGCTCGCCGGCAGAAGTAACAGTGCCTACAACCACATCATTCACCATTATATTCAGGTTCACATCGGTACTGAAGGCCTGCATATAATCAAAGTTGATCACACCAATTCCACCATCGAGTAATCCTGAATAAACATTGGACTGTGGGTCGCGATTACGGCCCAAAGTAATGGATTCATCTGTGATTTGCAGGTCGCCTCTTGCCTGAACATAGGTCCATGTTGAGCCGTCCTGTCCGAGGAAGGTTCCATCAACATAGGAGTTGCCATCATAATCCAGGTTGGCAAAGGTTTCGAAACCGCCACCAGCTGAAGGGTCACTTACGTTTCCATTGAGGGTAACAGTCTTGTTAGTGGCTCCTGTTGAAGTGGCTAAAACCTGCTCGCCATTGTAAGTGCCCACATCCAAACCTGCTTTGAGGCGCACATAAACAGTAGTTTCATCCACAGTTCCGTCAGTAGGTGTGAGTAAAACAGGATCTGTAGCTACAAAGCTTCCGCCTGTGCCTAAAGAGATTTCATAATTTGCAGGAGCATCAAGGCTAAGATCGGCTGTGAGATTCAGCGCGCTTACAACAAAGCTTTGCTCTGCCGAAGGACCATTGCCAATTTCATAGTTGAATCCGTTCAAAGTGGTCGGACTAACAGCGATGAAAGGATCGGTGATATTGGCTTCTTCGAAATCAGCCAGACTTCTTGGAACAAGCTGCATGGTGCTTGAAAACTGAAGAATCACACCGGTGATGTTTTGTGTAGTGGTTGGAATTGGCTCACCAATATAATCCAAATCACTGTATTGGGTGCGCATTACGCCGCTGCCACTGGGATCAGTTATAGTATAGTTCTGTCCTGAAGCAAAATTACCGGTAGCTTCAAAGTCAGCAAAGTTTACTGTTACAAGCTGCGCCTGATAAGTGTTGTCGAGCTCATCAAGACTTACTTCAACTGGTGTAACAGTATTTCCTGTGCTTGAAGCCGCTCCCGGATCGGTTTCCGGTACAAACTGCAACATATTACTGTAAGTACTTAGTGTACCGCTAATTCCGGTTATGCCATCATATAGATTGTAGCTGGTAGTAATGGCACCACCATTATCATCAATCAAGATAGCGCCGGTTGCATCCTGGATAAATTTCTGGTTGCGGGTGCTGGTCTGGAAGGTAAGAACAGCTTCGCCGGTAAGTTGATAAACTGTACCATCAGTTGCGCCTGCTCTGAGTTCGGCAATAGTTGCAACTGAAACCACATCTGTAAAGGTGTAAGCTGCACTCACTACCGGGCTGTCTTCATGGTCATCAGCAGTGGCATAAGCCCAGATTGTAGTGGCATCATCCACAGCAATAGGGGTGGAGTAAGCAGTCCAGGGGCCATTTTCGGAGCTTTGACTGAAGAAGATATCTGCATTTGCAGTGGCAGAACTTAAAGTTACGTTAACAGGATCAGCATAGCTTCCGGCAGGCGGGTCAAAGCTTGGGGCAGCAGCAACAGGTAAACCTCCTTCGTAAGCTGTCCAGGCAACATTGTCAATTACCACTTGTCCGTCGCTATTATTGGCACTGATAAATTTGATTGTAACAGGGCCATCAACATTGACAGTGATCGTTCCTGAGTTTTTGATCACATTTTGTTCGCCATCAGAAGTTACATTTCCTACAACAACATCATTCACCAACACATTAAGGTTTACGCCTGTGCTAAATGCCTGCATATAGTCGAAGTTGATGGTGCCGATTCCACCGAAGATGGTTCCTGAATATACATTGGCCTGTGGTGTGCGGTTGCGGCCAAGCATGAGCGCTTTTCCAGTGATTTCAACATCACCACGCGATTGGAAGTAGGTCCAGGTACTGCCGTCTTGTCCAAGAAAACTGCCATCAGCATAGCTGCTTCCTTCCAGATCGAGGTTGGCAAAAGTTTCTAATCCACCGCCACCTGCTGATCCGTCATAAACTGTACCGTTTAAAGTGATTACAGCGTTTTCGGCTCCGGAAGAATTGGCAACGATTTCTTCGCCATTGTAATTACCGAGATCCAATCCTGCTTTCAAGCGCACATAAACAGGTGTTTCTTCAACAACGCCATTCGTGTGGTTAAGAATGATAGGGCTTGTGGGAACAAAATTACTTCCGCCTGTGGGCGAAATATCAAAATAAGGGGAACTCGTTGTAACACTAATTCCAGAAGTGAGGTTAACACCACTGATCATGAAAGATTGCGGGTTTGAAGGACCTCCGCCTACAGGATAGCTCAACCCGTTGATTACCATAGGATCAGCAAAAATAGTAGGATCAGTAATTGGTGCATCTTCAAAGTCTTCCAGACTTCTTGGAATCAGCTGCATGGTGCTGCTGAATTGCATGATAACAGCTGTTAGATTTTGTGTTGTTTCAGGAATTGGAGTTCCGATATAATCCAAATTACTGTATTGGGTGCGCATCACGCCATTTCCAGTAGGATCGGTGATGGTGTAATTGCTTCCCTGCGAGAAGTTTCCTGTTGTATTGAAATCAACAAAATTCACCTTTACCAGCTGTGCCTGATAAGTGGCATCCAAAGCGTCGAGTGTAACTTCAACCGGAGTGATGGTATTTCCTGTACTTGTTGGCGCTCCGGCATCGGTCTGTGGAACAAACTGCACCATATTTTGGTAAACAGATAAAGTACCGGTTAATCCTGTGATTCCGTCGCCAATTTCGTAGGCTGTGGTAATATTTCCGGCTGCATCATCAATGAGGATACCTGCTGTGGCATCCTGAATAAATTTCTGGTTGCGGCTCGAACCGGCAAAAGTAAGAATTGCCTCTCCGGTAAGCTGGTAAACTGTTCCATCAGTTGCTCCCTGGCGGAGTGCAGCAATATCAGCTACTTGTGTAACGCTAGTTACCTCGCCGGAAACAGGAAGTTCAACCAAACCAATATTCACATCTTGATGCGAAATGGCTTCATCTTTTTCGCCAGCAGTTAAACCGGCTTTCATACGAACGTAAATCGTACGTGGCTGTGCAATCAACTCACCATCTGCATATTGAAGAACAAGACTATTGAACCAGTCACTATTATCAATTGAAATTTCAAAACTTGCAGGAGCCGTAACATCAACCAATCCACTTCCGACAAAATTGAATCCACTAACGGTATAACTTTGAGAAGTTGAAGGGCCTTCGCCCAATTCATATTCAAAGCCGCTAAGTGCATCAGGGGTAAGCACGAGAGCAGGATCCAGAATGACAACGGTGTATGATTGCTCGGCAGAGGTCGTTTCGGCTGCAAGATCATCTGCGGCAGTGATGGCATAGTAAACTGAAGTTCCACCAGCCTGGGCAGGTATATCAGTATCAGTTGTATAAGTGTCGCCACTGCTTACACTCATCGAGATGCTGTTGCTAAGGTTGCCGCTGGTAGTTCCCCAGTTGAGAATAACAGAAGCAATCGTACCATCGCTATCAGTAACATCGGCTGAAACGCTCACTGTTTGATCATCCATGATGTCGGTAGCAGGAGTTTGGGTTATGTTGGCGATTACAGGAGGAATATTTGCCGGGCCGTCAAAGGATGTCCATGTGATGTCATCAATAATTACCTGTTTTGCAGTTATATTGGTAATTTGAATAGTGAAACCTCCTCCAATATTGATGTCGTTGACTTCAAAAATGTGTTCGTCATAATCATCAAACGGTGTTGAGGTGCCTTGAGAAATGCCGTTTATAAATAATTCAACCTGACGATCGCCACCACCTGTAAAACCTTTATAAAGCTTAACACTGAAGCTGCCTATGCCACCGCTTATAGTTTCAGAAGTGATTGAACTATTACTAGAAGCCTGGCGAAGCATGAGCGCCGGAAGATTTATGCCGGAATTATTAGCATCGCCATTGCCATCTCTGGACGCAATATAAGTCCAATCTATTCCGTAATTGCCCGTAAATGTATTGTCAGCATAAGAGCCTGTTGCATTGCTATTTGTGAAATCTTCTATAAATCCATCGAAGAAAACGCTTACGGTTCCGTCCAAAGTCACAGTTTGATCCACAGCATCTGTTGCGGCAGCAGTTATTTGCTGTCCGTTGTAGTCTCCTGCTGAAAGTCCAGCTTCCAATCGTGTGTAAAGTGTTGTAGTAGCAACGCTTCCCGCTGTTTGGGTAAGTGTGATTGCTGTGGATTGGAAACTGACATCATCAGATGAAATTTCGTAGTTAGCTGGCGGTGTTACAGTGATATCAGAAGTGAGGTTAGTGCCTTCAACAGTAAAGCTTTGTGAGGCTGATGGGCCACTGCCTTCTTCGTATGTAAAGCCTGTGAGGGATGTTGGGTTGATCGCCAAGGTTGGTGTAGCAACAATTTGTTCTTCAATAACAATATTATCGATTTGCCATGAACGATAACTCCCTGCCTCGTATCGATACTTTAAAGCAAACCATACAGAAGTACCAGTAATTGCTGAAAGATCAATTTCACCTGATGAAACCCATTCCTGCTCATTTGTTGGTTGTGTAAAGGCCAATTCTGTCCATATTGCCGATACAGGATCCCCAATGCCAGAATAATCAGTTGAATAGTAAAGCTTTAAATAATTTGCTGCATCATCGGCACCAAATCTTTTCCAACTATCGAAAGTCAATACTTCATCGCTATAGCTGTTTAAATTTATACCTGGAAGAATGAGCCAATCTTCCTCAATATCACCGCTGTTATAGCCGTTCATTTGAGCCCAACCACCTGAATTCCAGTTCCATTCTTTGGTGTTACCTGATACACTAAAAGTGTAAATATCACCTAAATCTGTGTCAAAAGTTTCAGTGTAAGGCAGGCTGGTAGTAGCTGGATCAGTAACCGCATAGCTTTGCTCTGCTGAGGTTGTTGTTGCTGGCTCATCATCAGTAGCTTCAATCACATAATAAACTGTTGTGCCATCAGCTTGAGCCGGTATATCAGTTGTTGTCGTATAAGTATCACCGCTTCCGCCATTTGACATGTTGATTGTGCCACCGGAATAATCTCCGCTTGTTGTACCCCATTTCAATTCAACGGTATTCAGGGTGCCATCGCTGTCAGTAGCATCAGCCGAAACAGAAACAGTTGTGCTTGAACTGATACCTGCAGAAGGTGTTTGTGCGATATTAGTAATTGAAGGAGGAATATTACCCCCTGCAATTGGAGCAATCCCAAATCCGGTTAAATCACTGACAGGATTAGTACTCACCGTTTCAAATCGTTCGCTTGGATCAGTCCAGCCGTCTGTATCTCCACTAGTAATACCATTAAGTAACTGGATGTTTTGATTGGCAGTAGAAACTCCATTTCCACTCCAGGATGAACCCGGGTCGCTTCCGGGTGTGCCCAGAACATCTGTAATTGTGCCACCATATTTTACCACCAAAGCATCATCACCGTTAAAATTGAAGCCTTTTTCGTAGAATGTAGCACCATTTCCTTCGGTAACAGCTTGCATGTCAGAGGTGCCAATAACTATTACTTCTCCGTCTGCAAGGGTGCCAGCATCAAGCAAATAATCTTGTGAAGGAGCACCACCGTTCGAGCCTTTCTCAATCACAAGATTATTAGTAGCAAAATCGAGTGTAGCTCCGGTATTATTCCATATTTCAATACCCTTTGGAGTTGTGCCTGAATTTGTTTCAACATACTGGCTGATAATCTGGCCTTGTGTTGAAACAAACATGAACATCATGGCCATCACGGCCATCAATCGTAGTTTTTGTCTCATAAGTTTTGTTTTGAAAATAATGATAAGCTATTGAATTATAATTAATTATACTTTTAAAAGTGCACGCAAAAGGATGAGCAAGTTAAAGATATTTTTGAATGCTTAAAGTGTTTGCAAAAGTAAGTTGTTCACTTGTTATTAACTTTAAGTCAGCATTAATTCTTTTCTTTGTGGGTCTGCGGAATTTGCTGGCTTTCGGCCAGGGCCGCGTTGGTGTATCGAATATCTTCACTTACTTCATTCCCAAGCCATTCTGGTCTTTCAAATATTTCTGCGGGATGTTTCAATTCGATTTCGGCGATGATAAGTCCTTTTAGATTGCCTAAAAACTCATCCACTTCAAAGGTGTGGCCTCCCTGTGGAATGAGATGTCTGATCTTTTCTATTTTTCCCAAAGTGCAGCGCTCAAAAAGTATTGTGGCCTCATCCATATCAAGCGGCTTTTCCCACTCAAACCTGCTGATTTCGTCTGCCTCTGGTTTGCCTTTGATGGTGATCCAGGCTTTAGGCTCTGCTATTCTAATGCGTATCGTATGTTGTTCATCTTTGCAAAGATAAGCTTGTTTTATGGCGATGCTTTGCAAAATAAAGGAGCGAAAATTGCCTTCGACTAAAAACTTTCTTTCAATTTCCATCATAGCGTGTTTCTGAGTAAAAAGTGTAAAGGGATGTGCAGCCGCTCCCTCCAAAAAATCTCGTTGTGTTTGTCGCCTTCTGCCCTGTAGGTCAGCCAGTTTTTGCCTACAGAATAACCAATTGCGCTCATTTGGCGATCCATTTCCTCCTGGTGAATTTGATACGTAGTATCGAAGCCGTCCGTGCCATAATCGAAATATATGCGATGCTTTCCTGGAGCAGGAAGATGTGCTCCAAGCCAGTTAATGAAAGGTTTTGAAAAGCCTTTGTCGTCCAGTTCTTCTCCCAAAGGCCAATGGGTGCTCAGGCAGGCTGCTCCGCCAAAAATTTCAGGATAACTTGCCAGCGCATAAGCCGATATCAGTCCTCCCATACTTGAACCGGCAATAAAGGTGGAATCAGCATCAGTTTGAACTGCATAATTGGCATCGATAAATGGTTTTAGTTCAGTCACTAAAAATTTCAGATACGCATCACTCAAAGGAATATTTCCATTTTTGAAGTGGATTTTTCGCTTTAGGGCTGCCGGTAGTTTTTCATAGGCTGCCACCGGAAAGTATTCCTGGTACCTGAGGTCGGTATTCCAGATGCCGACAATTATTGTTGGTCTCACTTTTTCTTCATCAATCAGCTTTTGCATAGCACGATCGGCGGCCCAGCTAATCCCATTAAAGGCGTGTTCGGAATCAAATAGGTTTTGGCCGTCGTGCATATAGAGCACAGCATATTTTTTTTAATGATCGAATTTATTGGGTAACCAAACATCTATTCGGCGCGCCTCCACATATTCGGAAGGGAACATAGCTACACTGTGCAATTTTCCAGCTTGGGGCTGCTGACGCTGGTAACCAAATTGAACACTCAACGGCATGACTAAAAGGGTGTAAATTTGTAATTGCACCAAATGTAATGCAATGAGATTGCAAAGGTAGCACCATTATTCTTCCTGGCTGAAATCTGCTTACTATTTTGTGGTTTTACATTTTTTAGCGCAAATTTCTAGACCTTATTATTATTAATTTCATTTTTTTTATTCCAAGAACCAATCATTTCAGGTCACTTTTAATCAATGTTTGCTATGCGAAAAAATTTTAGCAATTTTGTTTTCTGGCAGTATGTTGCTTTTAAAAAGTTCAAAAATAGTTGCGTTAAACTGGTTTATTCAGAAAACAGATTAAATTTGCGTTAGATAAAACAATAATCATTATGAAACAGGTTATTTTAGGTTCAGGAGGAAGCATTGGTTATTTGCTGGCTAAAGAATTGGTGCGTTTTAAGACTGATATTCGATTGGTAGCTCGTAACCCAAAAAAAGTAAATGATACAGATGAAACCATGCAAGCCGATTTGCTCGACCCACAGAAGGTAATGGAAGCGGTTGAAGGTTGCTCGGTGGCCTATCTCACGGTTGGATTGGAGTACAAGGCTGCAGTTTGGGAGCTGCAATGGCCTCAAATTATGACCAATACAATCGAAGCTTGTAAGAAACATAATTGTAAACTGGTATTTTTCGACAATGTTTATATGTATGATCCTGAGCAGATTGGATTGATGACAGAAGATACACCCATTGCGCCACAAAGTGTTAAAGGAAAAGTACGTGCCAAGATAGCCCAACAGCTGATGGATGAGGTAAAAGCAGGTAACTTACAGGCATTGATAGCCAGAGCAGCTGATTTTTACGGACCCGGCGAGATTAATAGTATCCTGAATGAAACAGTGCTTAAGAATTTTGCCAAAGGAAAAAAAGCAAATTGGATGGGTAAAGTGGATGTTCCACATTCGTTTACCTATGTGCCTGATGCTGCAAAAGCAACTGCCATGCTGGGTAATTCAAAAGATGCCTGGGGTCAGGTCTGGCATTTACCCACAGCTCCTGATCCGCTCACAGGAATTGAATGGATGGAGAATATTGCCGCAGAAATAGGAACAAAATGTCGTTACAATGTTTCAGGTAAAGGACTTATTAAAATCCTGGGCTGGTTTATTCCCATATTGAAGGAAATGCCCGAAATGCTCTATCAATATGATCGGCCTTATGTTTTCGACAGCACAAAGTTTGAACGGAAATTCAGGTTCGAACCGACACCTTATGTAAGGGGAATACGAGAAACCGTGAAAGCCTTGCAATAAGTTTTAAATTAATTCCCAGTTATACTAAGAAGTTTAATCCTTTCGTTTATTAACGAATTAAAACTTCTTTTCAATGATCAAGACCAAGCCTTTTATCAGCTGGATACTGCTATCAGTGGTGTTTACTTTGCTTTTTTATAAGCAATATATTGGATTAAACTTCTTATTTTTTGAGCTATTGCTGCTTTTTACAGCCAGAAATATTTATGGGTGTTTCATTCAAAGTGTGCAGGCAAAAATTCTCTTGATCTTATTACTTAGTAGCTTGATAGCAGTAGTTATCGTTAATTCGGCGCTTGCTATTGTCGCCAATATCATTTTTCTATTGTTATTGGCCGGCTGGCTTGCTCAGCATCAGCTTCCAAATCTTATGCTGGCCTCCCTGTCGGTGGTGCGTAATATTTTTACGGCACCAATCAAAGGAGCTATCGGCTTATTAAATGTGATAAGTAAACAACAGGATGGACGTTTTCGCGCTGTCCGAATTTTTCTCTTTCTGATTGTTTTACTTGTCACACTTTTCTTGTTTATAAGTGTGTATGCCAGTGCAAGTCCCTGGTTTGGTAAGTTGTCAGAGGCTTTTCTTGAGCGAATAAATGAGTGGATAGTACAAATCAACATCGAATGGTTGCCCACCTTTATTTTAGGAATACTACTTACATCCTTATTTCTGTTTTCCGGAGCTGAGAAACTATTGTCCTATTTTGAACAAAAGCCCGATGCGATGCCGTTAAAAGCTCCGGTTGAAAGCACGAAGCTTTTTCGTGGTGGAGCAATCGTTTTGGTGATCTCCTTGAATTTGATGCTATTGATCGTAAATTGGTTTGATCTGAAAAATGTTTGGTTATTCTTTGAGTGGAATGGCGATTTTTTGAAACAATTTGTTCATGAGGGTACCTATATGCTGCTTTTTTCTGTCGCTCTTGCTGCAGCTATCATGCTAGTCATCTATTCAAATGCTTCTACCACTATTCAAAAGGATAAATGGTTGGCTGGTTTAAGCTATTTCTGGATCGCACAAAATATCTTCCTGGTTTTCTCTGTTGGAATGCGTAACTACTGGTATATGAGTTATTTTGCTTTGGCCTACAAGCGCATTGCCGTTGTTTTCGTGCTTATTTTATTGCTCGCCGGACTTGTTTTACTGCTGTGGAAAATTAAAAACCAGCGATCTGTTTATTGGCTAATCAAGCAGAGTAGTCTGGTATTTTTTCTGATTTTCGGAATTGCCGCCATTTTTAATTGGGATGGAATAATTGCGCGCTACAATCTTGCGCATTACCAAAAATCCTTTGTCCATTTCGATTTTTTGGTTCAGTTATCAGGGAAAACACTGCCTGTTTTAGATAAAACAAAAGCTGAACTTTACCGCATAGAAGAGGCGCAACAGCAACTATTTTTTCTGGAAGGTGATTTTATGAATGCGGATGAGTTTCATAAGGTTGTTCAAAAACAAAAGACAGTTTTTTTGAATGAGCAGCAGGAGAAGTCGTGGCTATCCTGGAATTATGCAGATTATAGGGCAGCCGGCAAATTAAATTCACCGGCTGCACCCTGAAAATTTATTCTGCTATAATCAGTTTCTTTATGCGTGTTTCGAATGCGTTTTTAAGTTCAAGCGTATAAACACCAGCTGCAAGCCAGCTAACATCAAGCTGAAGAGTATTTTTTGATGCATCAATGGGCTGTCTATAAACAATTTGATTGTTTACTGCTCGCAGGCTTAACTCACCATTATGGCTAAAGTCAGCAGGGATTTCAATCCACAACACCGTCTTTGCAGGATTCGGATAAAAGCTCAGCTGCTTTTTTTCTTGCTGTAGAGGTGCCAAACCAACAGGCGCATTCAAACCACCTGAATAGCAAACGATTTTCCCTTCTCGTCCGCCGACTACCATTTCCCATGAATAGTCGCCGGTCATATCTGGAATTACAGTTAACCCATCCACGGCCTGACCAAATGGTGCCGAAAAAAGCTCTGCTCCGTCACTACCATCATAAAATCCGGCATAATTGCTCTGATAAAGCGTTCCGGCAGCCAAATCAGCAATCAAATCTCCGGTTATATCCGGAATAGGTTGCACGTTCCACACCTTATCCGGCATAGCCTTGCTATAAAGCTGATCGCCATTTTGTCCATCATAAACAATGAGTGAGTTGCCACTATAGGCCATCGCTATATCGGTAAGTCCATCAGCATTGATATCTCCCAGCGGAATAAGACGCAAAATAATATTGTTACCGGCAAAGCCTTGTGCCAGCAAATCGCCATTTGTAGCATCAAGCAGATACAGCTGACCATTGAAGCTTCCTGCAATCACATCTTTCACGCCATCCTGGTTGATGTCATCAAGTTGTGCCAGCGCCCAAACCGAGGTTCCGGAAGTGGAATAAGTCCATAAAATACTGCCGTTGCTTCCATCAATGGCTTTGGTAAATCCTTGTGTTTCGCCGGCATCAGAGCAGCCCGCAAGCGCATCTGGAATATCATCGCCGTTTACATCTTCAATAGCGATTACAGAAAAACCTGCTCCTCCCAAAAAGGCTTCCCAAATCACATCGCCTGTTTTTCCATCTAGGCAATAAGCCCGCCGAGGGCCATTATTATCCTGATTGTTTCCGGCAGCAGCAAGCACATCAGGGAATTCATCGCCGTTATAGTCTGTGCTGGCATCAACCTGATAAACCCAGCCACCGCCGCCATAATTTGAGGTGCTGTGTTTCCAGATTTGCTGTCCGGTTTTTCCACTAAGGGCCACGATTGAACGATCTCCCCAGGCAGTTCCAACAATAATATCTTCATAGCCGTCATCATCCATATCAGGAATTGTTGACAACCCATCCTGCTGGTAAACAGCACCTGAATAGATTTCCCGTTCCCAGATTTGCTGCGAAGTGCCTGAGGCATTTCCATTGATCACCCTTATGATGTTGTCTTCGGTGCATACAACTAAATCTGATTTCCCGTCACCGGTGATATCTGCTATCGGTGTCATGGCTTTTGGACTCTCGTCAAATGACTCAGGCACCTGATAGGACCAAAGCTGTGCGCCAATTTCATAGGCCTGTGTTAGTGCACTTCCTTCGAGCTGAATGGGGTAGGGGTTGTCACTGCCGCTATTGGTAATGAGGATAGTGGCATTATGATCACCCGCTGATTGCGGAATAAACCATACAATCAGTTCTACCATCCCCAGCGAGGAAATATTAATGGGTATTTGAAAAGTAGACTCGAGATAAAAGTTCTCGTCAAAAAGGTCAATAGCATCAAGGGTGAGTATTTCGTCTCCATAGTTTTGCAGGATAATGTGTTGTTTTTTGCTGGCTTTTGTACGAATGGTTTCAAAATCAACAAGATCGAATTCAGCGATTAGCGCCGGGCCATCAAAAAGTCCGTGACCGCTCAACTCCACTTCAACCGTGGGATTGATAGGGTCGTTGGATGAAATAATGGCTTCTCCTTCAAAAAAGCCATGTTCGGCAGGAGCAAAAATCAGCTCAATTTCTGTGTTCTCGCCGGCATTAATCGTAACAGGAAAACTAACATTGGCTGTTACCGGGATATTATTGGTAAAAGTTATCTCGCTGATTTCGAGCGGAGCAGAGCCATCATTGAAAACACTCATCTGCCAGCTGCTGCTTTCGCCAATGGTGGTGTTGGGAAACTGAAAAGCAGTTTGCGGCAGGGTGATGGCGGGTGTGCCGGCACCCGAAAGGTCAACCTTGTAGAGGGTGCTGTTGCCTCCCAGCGGTCCGTCAACATACCAAAGGTAGGTGCCGTCATAAACAATGCCTGCAGGTTTTTCGTTTTCACAGCTCTGACTTTCGAGCAGGGTTCCGTCAGAAGTGGTTTTATAAAGCATATTGGCATTGTAATCAGCCATCCAAAGGTCGTTATCCTGCAAACAAAGATCCCAAACTTGATTGTTAGGAGGAGTAAACTGGGAGAGCACAGTGCCACTTTCATCAATTTCATAGACTGTACCGGGATCAGGATAATAGGTTGAAACCCAAAATCCATCGGGCTTTGCAGCAATTCCTGACATATAGGTGTCCTGTAAATCAATTTGAGACAACACTTCGCCGGATAAGCTTAATTCCAAAGCATAGGCGTTGCTGCTGTTTTCGCGATCTAAAATCCAGAGGCTGCCGTCTTTAAAGGTCATGCCATAGCTGTCGCCAATTTCCGGACTGGTAAACAGCAACGCTTCCTGCCCCAGAACCGGATCGAACTGGTAAACATTGTTTCCGTTCGCACCGTAAATTCCAAAATACAGCATATTGCCGTCGGTTGCCAATCCTGAGGCCTTTCCGGGAATATCATAGCTGGCAACTATTGTCCATTCCGCTCTGGCGTAATTAAAAATCATCAAAAACGCTGCAAGGAAAAAAGTAAAAAGGTTTTTCATAATAAAACTGGTTTTGATTGATAATAACTTTCAGCACAAAGTTAAGCCATTTGAGCTTTTTATCAAACAAATCGTTTAAGCAATCCGGCTAATCATAGATGAAATAGGGGAGTAGGCCTGTTTCGTGGCAGAACTTGCACAAATTCACCCAGGGTGTGACCATTTTCGTTTAAGGCTTCTACCGCTTTGGCATGGGCAAGTTCAGGTGAATTGTTGTGCTGACTAAGGTGACATAAAAATACCTTTTTTATTCCTTTGTGAAAATGGCTTTTCAAAAAATTGGCAGCATCAGTATTGCTCAAATGCCCTTGATCACCTTTGATACGTTGTTTTAAATGGTAGGGATATTTTCCGTATTCAAGCATCTCTTCATCATAATTTGACTCCAGAATGATAACAGAGGCCTTTTTAAGGAATTTAATGGCTTCCTGATTAATATAACCGAGATCAGTGGCTAAGGTAAGGCTGGCATAGCTATTTCTAAGATGAAAACCAACATTTCCGGCGCCATCGTGTGAGACCTTAAATGCACTGATTTCCAGTCCGGAAAGTAAATATTTTTGATTAGTGCTAATGGGAACTAATAGCTCCGGGTTGATTTCACTGGCCAGGTAATGCCTCATTATCCCCTGCAAGCATGCCTCAGTAGCCATCACCGGAAGTTGGTATTTATTAGCCAAAACTGCCAATCCTTTAATATGATCCCCGTGATCATGGGTTACGAATACAGCTTTGACCTGTCCGATGCTCACGCCATTATCTGCCAGCGCTTTCACAATGCGCCGCGCACTAATTCCGGCATCAATTAAAATGCCTTCTTCGCCATAGCCTACATAATAACTGTTTCCACTACTACCGCTGGCCAGACTGCAAAAAACAAAAGGATAGAGACTTGAAAAGAGATCCAAAATGATTGTTTAGGCTGCAAAAGTAACGAAAAGCATCAGGTTTTTAACCTCCTTTTTCCAATACGGGGCTATCAAATATTGTTTATTTTTGTAACAAATACTGCTATCATGAATATTCAAGCGCAAAAACTGGATCTGATCGAATGGATCATCAGCTCGGAAGACAAAGATTTAATCAGGTATTTGTGTAAAATCAGGTCGGTGCAATCCTATGCCCCCGATTGGTCACAGCTGCTTCGCGCTGATGAACTTGAGGTTGTACATCAGAAGTTGATGCAACTTGAGAAAGATTCCCAAAAGCGCCAAAACATTGCAGACAAATTGTATGAAGGTTATTTGTAATCATTGCTTTATGGTGTCAGCTTTTGTTAAGGTACACCAGCAATCAAACGCATTATTTACTCATTTTTTTAATAATTTATGTCTGATCTAAACTTTAATCCCAACGCTGCAGCAACTGAAAATGCCGGAATTTTCGGCCTTCCTTTCGATGCAGCTCAATCTAAAATTATTATTATACCGGTTGAGTGGGAACTTACCACCAGCTACGGCAAAGGCACAGCCAAAGGACCAGCGGCCATTAAATCGGCTTCCATGCAGGTAGATCTGCATCATCATGATTATCCCGAATTATGGGAAAAAGGAATCTGGCTGGATGAGTTTCCAGCTTCCTTGCGAACGCTTCACAATAACTTATTGCCTGTTTCGGAGCAAATTATCCGTGCAGCTGAAACCGGCGATCTGGAAACGAAAGCAGCTGATTTTCAGCCTCTATATGAGCAGATTGAAACGGCAACCGTTAAAAAAAACGAATGGCTCAAAGCAAGAATAGCCTATTGGAAAGAACAGGGGAAAATAGTTGGTTTATTGGGAGGCGACCACAGCATTCCGTTGGCTTTTCATCAATACCTTGCCGAACAGCAAACAGAATATGGCCTGTTAACTGTTGATGCACACCTCGATCTGCGCAGTGCCTACGAAGGGTTTAAGTATTCGCATGCCTCCATTTTTTACAATGTGATCATGCATTTTAACAATGTTAAAAAGCTGGTTCAGGTGGGTATCCGCGACTATTGCCACGAGGAAGCTGATTTTGCGAACCTTAAGCAGGAACGTATCAGTGTTTATTATGATCGTGAAGTGAGAAAGCAACAATTCGAAGGCCGCACCTGGGCAGAACAAGTACAGCAAATGGTCTCGCACCTCCCACCAAAAGTCTATATTTCAATCGATATCGACGGACTTGACCCCACGCTTTGTCCTAATACAGGAACACCGGTTCCCGGCGGCTTAAAATACGAGGAAACAATATATTTGCTCAATATGCTTAAAGAATCAGGAAAGGAAATTATTGGCTTCGATCTTTGCGAAGTTGCTCCTGGAAATGATGACTGGGATGGCAATGTTGGAGCTCGAATCTTATTTCAGCTTTGCGGTATCTCTGGCTAAAAATGTGAAAGAATAAGGCTTTTGTATGATTTCTGGTGTTTTTTTGGCAGCCTGAAAGCCCTACCTTTGCTGCCGAAAATACGCTCATAAAATATGAAAAAAATTGTCTGTTTTGGTCCAGGTCCACAATTCAAAGGTGGTATCGCAAATTATAACACCTCACTGGCAAAAGCATTTGATAAACAAGCTGATACTTCAGTGCATATTGTTTCCTGGACACAACAGTATCCGGCAATAATCCCCAGAGATTTTATCGATAGAAAAAGCAAGGCCAATCAGCTCGAAGGAACTGATATCAAATTGCATTATGTTACCAATTACAATAATCCCTTTTCCTGGATGGCTACTGTAAACCTGATCAAACAGCTTGATGCTGATTTGGTTATTTTTCAATGGGCCATTGCGGTGCAGGGAATTCCTTTAGGATATATTGCAAGGCGACTCAAAAAACTGGGAATCAAAGTAGTTTTCGACTTGCATTTTGTAATTCAGAAGGAGGGAAGTGCCCTGGATAACAGGCTTACTGCCTATGGCATACAAAATGCCGGGGCTTATGTGGTGCATGCCAGGCAAACTGCTGAGGAGCTTAAGGTATTATTTCCAAAGCAGATATTCGAAATAAATAAAACTTTTGCAGCAACACAGCCTAATTCCAAGCCTGTTCTTCAGTTGTATCACCCTGTATATGACATGTTTAAACCTGATCCAAATTTTGATACAACAGCAGAAAAAGCCAAACTGGGTTTGAATAAGCATGTATTTCTCTTTTTTGGCTTTATCCGAAAATATAAGGGATTGCATCAGGCTATCGAAGCCTTTGCGCAGTTGGCTTCAGAAAGAAATGATGTGAGTCTGCTGATTGTGGGGGAGTCGTTTTGGCAAACCCTCGATCAATCGAAATGGTCCACGAAAATCAAAAATCAACTTTTTGGCACAGCAAAAAAACTATTTCTGAAGAAACAGGATGACGAACGAAACTATCGTCCACTGGATTTGATTGAAAGCCTGGGCATCAAAGATAAGGTAGTTGTGGTGAATGAGTTTGTCCCGAATGAGGAAGTGCATCGCTATTTTCAGGTAAGCGACAACCTTGTTTTATTTTATCTTACAGCAACACCATCGGGCGTTGAATCGATTGGATACAACTTCAGGATGCCGATGCTCGCTACCAGTGTTGGTCATTTTCCTGATACCGTAAAAGACGGTTTTAATGGCTATCTGGCTCAGAATAACATCCAATCAATGGTTGAAGTGATGGAAAAGGCTATAAAGAATCCGGTTGCAAGAGAAAATATTCGAAAAACAGCGACTGAAATGAGCTGGGAGAATTATGCTGAACGCATTTTGAAATTAATTGAATAGACTAAAAAAACCGACATTTCATTATAAAATGTCGGTTTTTAAAAGGTTTTTTTGACGCTTAATTAAAAATCGTCGTCATCGTCATCATCGAAGCCGATATCGAAATCGTCATCAAAGTCGTCATCAATCAGATCAAAATCCTCTTCCCAATCGATCTCTTCGTCGTCCAAAACGTCCTCCGACAGGCCATTCAAATCTTCATCTGAAAACTGATCATCCTCATCCTCCAGATCGTCATTCACATTTTGAACTAACTTTCCGGCTTTTAACTCCTTTAATACATCCTTTGAGACATAAAATTCATCGATATTGTCGTTACAATAATCAATGTATTTAGGATCTTTAGCGAATACTTCTGCCAAACTCATGCCTTCGTATTTTCCGAAGGTAAATCTGGCATCCACATCATAAAATTTCATGTTTTCTAAGATTTGAAATTTGGTTTAAATTATATTTTCACTAATAATGAACACTCCAAGGGCTCAAAATGATTTTGCAAACATATTATTTTTTGAATACAAAATAGACGGCAAGTACAAGAAAAATAAATGCAAAAATATGATTCATTCTAAATGTCTCATTTTTAAATGCTAACAACGAAAACGCAACAAATATTAGCAGTGTAATGACTTCCTGAAGCACTTTGAGTTGTATCAGGCTGAAAGGGCCGCCATTGCCGATGTATCCCATCCTGTTGGCCGGAACCTGAAAAATGTACTCGAAAAATGCCAAAAACCAGCTGATCAGGATAATGGCTGCTAATCCGTATTTTGTAAAAACATTCCAATCCTTAAACTTTAAATGACCATACCAGGCCAGGGTCATAAAAATATTTGATAAAACCAATAAGCCAATTGTCCCAATTGCTTTCATGCTTTGACGTTTGTTAATACATTAATACTGTATAAGTTAATGACATAAAGATTGACTGCGTTTAAAAAGCCGGCAAAGATGCATCTTTTTTTGTTTCAGAAAGAAACAATTAAATAAAGAAAAATGAACCTGAAATTTACAGCAAAATCGTGGTAATACAATAAAATAAGAACTCTGCAATCGTTTTCATAAAAATTGGAAAACTTGTGTACAAAAATAATTTCTACCAGAAAAAGTCCATAAAAGCAGTGCTTTCAGACAATATTTATTTCTATTAAAGGCCTTAACAGCCAAAATGGGATTTTAAAAGTATTATTTTTGCCCAAAACTCAGCAACATGACAATTCAGCAAAGCATTCAGTCATCGATAGAAACCAAACAACAAATTTTGCAGAATCCAGGCCTGATTCAACAACTCGAGGCTGCTATTGATGTGTGTGTAAACTGTTTTGGGCGCGACGGAAAGGTGCTGTTTTGTGGAAATGGGGGCAGTGCTGCCGATGCGCAACATCTTGCCGCTGAGCTTTCAGGAAGATACTATTATGACCGGCCACCGCTTTATGCCGAAGCTTTACATGTAAACACCAGTTACCTTACGGCTGTGGCTAACGATTACGATTTCGGCAAGGTTTACAGTCGCATGGTAGAGGCTTCCGGAAGAAAATCAGATGTTTTAATTGGCCTAAGCACCTCAGGCAATTCGACCAATGTGGTTGAAGCCTTCGTTAAAGCAAAAGAAATTGGAATGACAACCATTGCTTTTACAGGAGCTGGTGGTGGCAAACTCAGACAATACGCGGATATCTTGCTTGACATACCCGCTACCGATACAGCACGCATTCAGGAAGCACATATTTTATTCGGACATATTTTATGTGAGTTTATCGAAAAACGTGTTTTCCCAAAAAAATAATGAGTTTGAATCCCTTAAATAGCATCAAAGGCGATTGGAGCTTGTTTCTGGATCGCGATGGCGTGATTAATAAGCGACCGCTAAATGATTATGTCAGACAGGTGGAAGATTTTCACTTTTTGCCCGGAACGCTTGAAGCACTGCGCTATTTTAATGAGGTATTTGCACGTATCATTGTCATAACTAATCAGCAGGGAGTCGGAAAGGGTTTGATGACGATAGAGAAACTTCATGATATTCATTCCTGGATGCAAGAATTTGTGAAACAAAATGGAGGCAGGATTGACGCCATTTATAGCTGCACAGATCTTGCTTCGGCGCCAAACAATTGCAGAAAACCTGACCTAGCAATGGCAAAACAGGCGCAGCAGGCTTACCCCGAAATTCGCCCGGAGCATGCCATCATGGTTGGAGATACTGCTTCTGATATTCTTTTTGGTAAAAATGCCGGCATGAAAACAGTTTTAATAGGCGATGCAGCTATCAGTATTACTCCCGATATGCGATTTGAGTCGTTACTGGATTTTGCTTTTTATATAAAAAAAATAATCTCCAGCTGATGCAACCTGAACTGATACTAGCCCTGTTTTTAGGATATACCGTTTTGCTTTTTGCAATTTCCATCATCACATCGCGCAAGGCAACAAATGAAAGCTACTACCTTGGAAACCGGCAGTCGCCATGGCCTGTGGTCGCTTATGGAATGGTTGGGGCATCGCTTTCCGGCGTCACTTTTATATCCATCCCCGGATGGGTAGGCAATTCTCAGTTTTCCTATATGATGGTTGTTTTTGGATATATTGTTGGTTATGCAGTGATCTCGCTTGTGCTATTGCCCTTGTATTACAACCTTAAGCTTACCTCTATTTACACCTACCTCGAAAAGCGGTTCGGCTTTTGGTCCTATAAATCAGGTGCATTTTATTTTATAGTGTCCCGCCTTATCGGTGCTTCTTTCAGGATGTTTTTGGTTGTTAATGTGTTACAGTTATTTATTTTTGATCATTACAATGTCCCGTTTTGGCTTACGGTAGCACTTTTTATGTTGCTCATCACACTTTATTCTTTCAAAGGGGGAATAAAAACGATTGTTTGGACTGATATGCTGCAAACAACTTTTATGCTGACAGCACTGATTGTCACGCTCTTTATCATACTCAACAAAATGGAACTCGGGCTTTCGGAGATGATTGGTTTGGTGAAGGAAGAAGGCTATGCTCAAATTGTAATCACCGATTGGCGACACGATCGCTTTTACCTCAAGCAGTTTTTTAGTGGCATGTTTATTACCATTGTAATGACAGGTCTTGATCAGGATATGATGCAGAAAAATCTGAGCTGTCGCAACTTAAAGGATGCGCAAAAAAACATGACAAGTCTTAGCCTGTTGCTTGTACCTGCAAATCTGCTGTTTTTATTTCTGGGAGCCAGTTTATTTGTTTATGCCAATCATTTTGGTGTAGCTATCCCACAGCTCACGGATAACCTTTTTCCCGAACTTGCCATCAATCACTTTGGTTTGTTGGCCGGTGTTGTGTTTTTTATTGGTCTCATTGCAGCAGCCTATTCCAGTGCCGATAGCGCCATTACTGCCCTTACCACATCTGTGAGTGTTGACTTTCTTGGAGTAGAAAAGCAACAAAAGAACACCGGCAAATCAACAAATTCTCAGCGCTATATTGTCCATTTTGTCATAACAAGTATCATCTTACTAATCATCGTTTTGTTCCGCGAAATTAATAATCAGGCTGTAATTGCCCGATTGTTTACCATTGCCGGTTATACTTATGGACCACTTTTAGGTTTATATGCTTTTGGACTTTTCACCAAACACCAACTTAAGGATAGATTCGTACCTTTGGTCGTTTTATTGGCGCCCCTATTAACTTATTTTATCGACACCAACTCAAGCACATTTTTTAATGGATACAATTTTGGTTTTGAGTTACTTATATTAAATGGCCTGCTAACATATACAGGACTTTGGATCATAAAAAAAAGATTACTAATCAAAACAACCTCATAAAATGAAAAACTTCAGATTTACAGCTTTATCGCAAACATTAGACAGGCAGGTAGTCCCTGTTGCTTATCCCTCGAACAAGATATCCGATTATTTCGGTTCAATGGTTTTTAATCAAACCATGATGCGGGAATATTTAACCAAGGAAGCCTATAAAAGCGTTGAAATGGCCATTGAAAAAGGCACAAAAATTGAACGCAAAGTAGCTGATCAGGTTGCCTCAGCAATGAAAGCCTGGGCAATGAGCAAAGGCGCAACGCACTATACACACTGGTTTCACCCACTTACAGGCTCCACAGCCGAAAAACACGATGCCTTTATCAATCCGGCAGGCGGTGGAAAAGCCCTGGAAGAGTTTCAGGGTAACGAGTTGATACAACAAGAGCCCGATGCCTCTTCGTTTCCGAGCGGCGGCCTGCGCAACACCTTTGAAGCACGTGGTTACACTGCCTGGGATCCCAGCTCACCGGCGTTTATAATGGAAAGCACGCTCTGTATCCCAACAATTTTCGTGTCATATACTGGAGAGTCGCTTGATTACAAAACGCCCTTGTTACGATCAATGGACGCCCTTGACAAAGCCAGCGTGAAAGTTTGTCAGCTTTTTGATAAGCAGATCACCAAAGTTTATCCTACCTTAGGCTGGGAACAGGAATATTTTCTGGTTGACTCAGCGCTTTTTGCTGCCAGACCTGATCTTGTCCTTGCCGGCAAAACTGTTTTTGGGCATGCCTCTGCTAAAGATCAACAACTTCACGATCACTACTTTGGAACAATACACAGCAGGGCACGCGCTTTTATGCGTGATCTGGAGATAGAATCTCATATTTTGGGTATCCCGCTTAAAACAAGACATAACGAAGTAGCTCCCAGTCAGTTTGAATGTGCTCCGGTTTACGAAGAAGCCAATGTGGCGGTTGATCACAACCAGTTGCTCATGCATTTATTAGACACCGTTTCGCGCAAGCACCACTTTAAAGTACTGCTGCACGAAAAACCTTATGCCGTGGTAAATGGAAGCGGGAAGCACAATAACTGGTCGCTGGCAACAAACACCGGCGTTAACTTGCTTACACCAGGTAAAACACCGCTTGAAAATCTGCGTTTTATTGCTATTCTCGTTAATATTTTAAAAGCATTGCATACACACGAAGAATTGGTGCGTGCAAGTGTTGCTTCGGCAGGCAATGACCTGCGACTTGGTGCCAATGAGGCTCCTCCGGCTATTATATCTGCCTTTATCGGTGAGCAGCTTACACGAACACTCGACGAAATAGAGCAAATGCCTGCACTGGCAAATATCAATAACGGACTTTCAAAAGGTGCTTTAGGTAATATCCCCAAAATTCCTGAAATTCTGCTTGATAACACCGATCGTAACCGTACCAGCCCGTTTGCCTTTACAGGAAATAAATTTGAGTTTAGAGCAGTGGGGTCACTGGCGAATTCGGCTAAGCCAATGTTTGTTCTGAATACTATTGTTGCTGATCAGTTTAATGAGTTTTACGAAGAAGTGAAAAAGCAGATAGATCAGAATATTAAGCGTGAAGATGCTATTTTCGAGGTAATTAAAAGCTATATTAAGAGCTCAAAAGCTATTCGTTTCGAAGGCAATAGCTATAGCGAGGAATGGAAAGAAGAGGCAAAAAAACGCGGGCTTTCCAATAATGCAAATACTCCTGATGCCATCAAAGCATTTGTTTCGGAAAAAGTGGTGTCGCTGTTTGAGCGCAATCAAGTGCTAAACAAAAGGGAACTAGAAGCACGCTACGAAATTAAACTGGATAAATATGTGCGCAAAATTCAGATAGAATCGCGCCTGATGGGTGATCTTTCAATCAATCATATCATCCCGACAGCGATAAAATATCAGAATACGCTGATCGAAAATGCTCGTGGACTTAAAGATGTGCTGGATTCAAAAACTTATGTCAAACTAAGTAGAAATCAGGTCCACAATATCAAGGAAATTTCTGAGCATATCTCTCTGATCCGACAGTATGTTGAGGAAATGACAGATGAGCGTAAAACAGCAAACAAGCTTGAGCAATGCGATGCGCAGGCTCAAAGCTATTGTTATAAAGTGAAGCCGTATTTCGAAAAAATCCGGTATCATGTTGACAAGCTCGAAATGTTAATAGATGACTCACTATGGCCATTGCCAAAATACAGAGAACTGTTGTTCATGAAATAGAAACAACAAGAAAGTATGAAAAGGGGAGAAGCAGTATGTTTCTCCTCTTTCTTTTTCTAACCGCCTGGCTTAGTTTTTTCATTTACTTTGATGAAATTTTAAGCAAGGCTTTGGTTAAGCAGGAAATACTGTATTTTTGTATGCATTGAAACCTAAACTCCATGAAAAATTACAGCTTTTATTCAGTTTTTATAAAAACGCTTAGCCTCACTGTTTTTCTTTTATCGCAATCAATAGTATCAGCTCAAGTAACCTTGAGCCATGCAAAAAACGGCATTCCCGGCCAACAGGAAGGTTTTTTTTATTCCCTGCCTCAAACGGTTTTAAAAGTGGATTTTATTCTAAAAAAGACCAATCATACGGCAGGTCCATACAGCAGTTTTGCAACGCGTATGTTAGGTGTTGAAGATTTTGTACAAAATGATCATACCTCCTACGAAATCGTTGACGCCATTGTTGGAAGCGTTACGGAGCCTGATAGTAAGGCAGTTTTTTTTGTGCGTTTTGATGAGCGGGCAGCAAAAGATGCTGCAAGCATTATTTTTTCACAGCAACCAAATGGGATCTTGCTGGGTGCAGGAGATGCCGTTAAAGCTGCAAATTCAGGTGTTGAAAACATTGAAAAACTCCTGGTGAATGCGCCAGACGAGAAACGTTTTTCCTACTACGCCGAAAGAAATCTCTACAGAAGAATTGACACCATCATTCGCAATATAACCATAGATACTACAATCATTAAGCGTCCTGTTTTGCATGCTTCCTGGGTGGATCGCACTCCAGAGCAAAAAGCAAGGGCCGCAGCAGATTACATACAAACCATTCGCGAAAGCCGCTATAACCTCATAAGCGGTTATCAGGAAATAAATTATGGACAAACGATGGTTTATATGGATCAGCAATTAAAACAACTTGAAGAAGCTTATCTCAGCTTGTTTCTTGGGCAGGAGCACAGCACGCTTGAAGAGTTTACAGTGTATTTTACGCCACAGAAAAATGATGAAGGCATCAAGCAAATTGCTCGCTTTTCGGATGAGACAGGGATACAGCTTAGTGGGTCTAAAGGAACTCCTTTGCAGCTGGAACTTATTGCAGCCGGTAATACCAAATCAATTCCTTCGGTTGATGAAAACTCCCTCGAATCGGTTACAGTAATCAATAGCATGATTTACAGAATTGCTGAAACAGTTGAAATAAGAGTTACGTATCAGGGGAGATTACTGGCTCAGGACAGGTTGCCTATAAGTCAAATGGGGGCAATTGCAGTAGCTCCGTTAAACCGGACTAAACTAACTTTTGATCCCAATACCGGGCAAGTTATTCAGTTAAAGCGTGACTAAAGGTTATATTATTTAACTTATTGCTTCTTTGATCCTTACCAACTTTATAAGCAACTCTTCTAAACGATCCAGCTGTAACATATTTGCGCCATCTGATTTTGCTTCGGCAGGATTGGGGTGAGTCTCAATAAAAATCCCATCAGCGCCAACTGCAATGGCTGCTTTGGCGATTAACCCAATAAGTTCAGGTTGGCCACCTGTTACGCCTTCGGGCTGATTGGGCTGCTGCAGCGAATGGGTGATATCCATAATCACAGGAACACCTAATTTTTTCATGGCATGTATGTTTCTGTAATCTACAACCATATCCTGGTAGCCAAACATATTGCCTCTTTCAGTTAAAAAAACCTGATCGTTTCCTGATTGCACGACTTTATCTACAGCAAATTTCATTGATTCGCCCGATAAAAACTGACCCTTTTTGATATTTACTGTTTTACCTGTTTTTGCTGCCGCTATCAATAAATCCGTTTGTCGGCACAAAAATGCCGGAATTTGCAGCACATCTACATATTCAGCAGCCATAGCAGCCTCTTCAGCAGTATGAATGTCGGTAACCACAGCCATGTCATATGTTTTACCAATTTGATTTAAAATACTTAAAGCCTTTTCATCACCTATTCCCCTAAAAGAATCTAATCGTGAGCGATTCGCCTTGCGGTAGGATCCCTTGAAAATATAAGGTATCTCTAATTCGCGACAGATGCGGCTCACCTTTTCCGCAATCCTAAAAGGTGTTTCTTCATTTTCAATCACACAAGGACCGGCCATTAAAAAGAAACGATCGTCTCTAAGTTGTTGAAGCAGTGTATATTCAGAATTATTTTTCATGCTGTAAATGTGTTTTATGCATTTCTTCGTTACTGATTAGATGAATTCCGGCAGGTTTGGACAGGCTATTGCTGAGCATTGATTCGGCCAAGCTTGATGCCTTAATGGCTTTGTATTTTTTTAATCTCCCTATCATGAGCGGATTTAAAACTTTCATAAAAAGTGAAGCAACAGACTCCCCAAATCTTGCTTCCCCGCGTTCTCCAATTATTAATGAAGGCCTGAATATCAATGTTTTGTCTATTCCTTGGCGTTTCACACTTGCTTCCATAAGCCCTTTGGTACGCAGGTAAAAATTTCTGGAAGACTCAGAAGCCCCAACACTTGAAATCACAGAAAAAGCACTAAAACCGGCCTCAGCAGATAAATGTGCCAGCTTTTCAACATATTCCAGATCAACTTTCTGAAAATTTGATTGAGAACCGGCTTTCTTTATTGTTGTTCCCAGACAGCAATAAAAATAGTCACCACCGATGAAGTCTTCGGGATTTAAATCATCGAAATCAACAATCTGCTGATCCAATTTGGGATGTGAAAAGGGCAGGGGAGACCTGGTGAGCGCGACAATCCGACCAAATTGCTTGTGCTCAAGTAAGTAATTTAAAAGATGTCCTCCGGTAAGTCCGGAAGCTCCTGCAATATAGGCTGTAAATTCAGATCGTTCATTCATAATATTCAGCGTTATTCACGAATAAAATAGGGCAATTGTTTTTTGCGACTCACGAAATATACTCCGGCAAAGATAAATAAAGCAGCTACAACCTCTTGAATTTCAAGGGTATCTTTTTGAAAACTAAGCGCAATTAAACTCGAAATCACTGGTTGGAAGTAAATAAAGACGCTATTTGTGGAGGGATGAATGGTTTTTAACGAAAAATTATTCATCAAATAGGCAAGAAAAGTAGTAAAAATAATTACATATGAAATTGACATCCATATATTTAACGGAATGGAACTCCAATCAGATTTCAAGGCTATAGGAAGCGTAAAAGGTATAATATAGACGGCACCAAACAAAAACACCCATCTCATTACGGTAAGTGCCTGATAATGTTGCATAACAGGCTTAATCAGTACCAGATAGAGTGCATAGGCCGAGGCATTAAGCAAAATGAATACGTTTCCTAAAAAAGCTCCGGGATGTAAATTGATTTGTCCACTTCCCAAAATTAGAAAGGCTGCACCAAAACTACCCAAGCTGATACCTAAAACTTTAGTTTTCGTAATACGTTCTTTAGCAATCCATTGTGAAAATATCAACACCGCAATAGGTACGCCAACCATAATAATACTGGCATTAATTGGCGTTGTAAGATTAAGACCTTCGAAAAATAAAATCTGGTTAGTTGCCACACCAAATAGCGCAGCAAGTGCGATGCGAAGCATATGTTTTTTGCTAACCTTTTCCGACTTCACAAAGGGTTTAACGAGCCAGAAAAGCATTGCCGCAACGATTACCCTGATAAAAATTATTGCACGTGGCTGCAAATAATCAGGCATGATGCCTTTAGCAACAACAAAATTGACTCCATAGATTAAATTTGCAAAAAATGCGGCAATTAGAGCAAGGGTTCTGCTTTTCAATCTTTATAAAATTTCGCCTGTATGCTACAAATAGATCCTATTTTATTAATTTCAAGTAGATTACCAATAATAGAATAGTTATTAGGTCGATTTAATCTGATAATCATTTTATTGACAGCCAATACGATGAACTAAAAATAGGGTAGGCTAACATTTAAAAAGGCAAATCGCCTTCTTCATTATCTGGCATGGGCTCATCAAACGATGATTGCGGAAGCGTGTCAGCTTTTGATGCAGCTGCATTTGCACCACCTTCACGCTCAAAACGCCAGGGTTTTACATCAGTGTACCACTTGCCATTGTACTCACGTGATTCAATATTAATACTTGCTTTAATGCGCTCACCATTGGTGAAAGCAGCAGCCTCATCGGCTTTATCGCCCCAACAAATCAGACAAACTTTCTTAGGAAACTGATCTTCCGTTTCTATGATTAATTCTTGCTTAACCCAGGGTCCTTTTGCACTCTGACCTGTTTGTCGCTGACCCAATTGAACGACTTTTCCTGTAATGTCAACACTCATGATAATTATGTTTATTGTTTATAAATTCGATTTTTTGGACTTGCAAGATGCAAAAGTAAGCATATTTGCCGGCCGCTTTCTTTTAAAACTTCAAAAACAAACTGAATAATTCTCTGTTATTAGTAAAGCATCACATATATAAAAAGCTTACCACATGAGTTACAGGCAGCTATTATCAGGAATTTTAATTCTACTAAATACCACATTAACTATGAATCTTAGCGCACAAAATAGAGAAAGCGAAACAATTACCCTGGGTGCAGGTTGTTTTTGGTGTACCGAAGCAGTTTTTGATCAGCTAAAAGGCATTGAATCCATCACCTCAGGATATTCCGGCGGAAAAATTGCCAATCCTACATACAGAGAAGTAACGTCAGGATTAACAGGACATGCCGAGGTTGTTCAAATTGAGTACAATCCTAAAATCGTTTCATTGGATCAAATCCTTGAAGTATTCTTTAGAACACATAATCCAACCACTTTGAATCGACAGGGTGCTGATGTTGGAACGCAATATCGTTCAGTGATATTCTATCATACTGATGAACAAAAAAAGATTGCCGAAGAGGTAAAAAGCCGGCTGAACGAATTGCAAATATGGGAAAACGAAATTGTAACTGAAATTACCGCTTTCGAAAAATTCTACAAAGCAGAAGACTATCATCAAAATTATTATGAAAAAAATCCGGCTCAGGGATACTGCCAGTTTGTTATTGTGCCTAAGCTTGAAAAATTCAATCAGTTGTTTCAGGATTTAAGGAAGACGGAATAAGCTTGTAAACCTTTGATATGTTTGAATTTAGTCTTATTTTACGATTTTACAAATTGTTTCATAATTTATATTATGTTAACTTTCATTCTTTGACCAAAAAAAAGACCTCCCTATTCGGAGGTCTTAAAATCTTCGAAAGAGTGAATCTATTCGTTCAGACTTTCTAACTTATCCGTCATATTAAAACGGACATAAATTGATTTCAAAACATTCAGTGTTTCTTCATTCCCAGGCTGCAACTCATTCGACTTTTCGAGTAAAGGCAAGGCTTTTTTGATAATGCTATTCGCCTCTTCTGTCATCTCATCATATTTTTCTGTTGCATCGAGCGGCAATTCATTGGCTTCAACCTGCAGTTTATTGGATTCGTTAATATAGAGTGCTCCAAGGTTATACACTGCATCATAATAATCAGGATTTATTTCCAGCGCTTTCAAATAATACATCTCAGCTTGTTCCATATCAAACATTTCCTCGCTGGTTTCATCGCCGTAAATTGTACCAAGGACAAAGAAAATTGAGTAATTATTTGGGTCTTTTTCAACCAAAATCTTAAGGTCGTCAACCACTTTTGCGCCTTCCCCTATTGCCAAATAAGCATTGATTTCTTCAAGCATTAAGCCTGCATCATCAGGATATTTTTCACGTCCTGCCCTTAAAGTAGCAAACATAGCGTCATTATCTCCCAGATTTCTGTGGGCCAGTGCCATGTTTTTATACACATCCGACTCGTTGAAACCAAGTTCCATCAGCTCTTCATAATAGTCGAGTGATTGCTTGTATTGTTCACTTCTAACAGAAGCCAAAGCGGCATTCAGCAAGGCAAGTGTATCAATTTTGTTAATGTAAAGCCCAACATCATAAGATTTTTTGAACTTATTTGCTGCTTCAGCGAAATCACCAGCATTAAAATCATCTACGCCATAGGCAAAATACTGTTGCCCAATAGCTTCAACGCGCGGGTCTATTTCTTCTGCACGCTTCAAATCGTCATCAGGATCAAGTTTTACAGCTTCCTTGAAGGAAGTAAAACTCTTTTCCAGCGGGTTATCATCTATAGAATCGAAGTCTTCTGAAAATACAAGGTTCAGATAAATAATTCCCCGGTACATCCATGTTTTTGCGTCATCCACAGTTTTGGGATGAACAATGGCTTTATCAATGGCTTCCTTTGCTTTATCGTACTGGGCATTTTTGTTATACATAAAAGCATTAGTACGTTCTGATTTTTGGGCCATACCTGCAGAAGCAATCACAAGTATAGTCATCAATAATAGTAGCTTTTTCATGTTGTGCATTTTATTTTATTTATTGGTTTACAATCACCTCCAAATTTATAAGGTTATGTTATTTGATATGCTTACTAAATTCGTGCCAAACTCAAATATCTGTTGTATCTGTATCTGTTTCATCTGATTTAGTTTCCTCGGTTTCATCCGTAATATCAGCATTTTCAGCAAGTTCTGCTTCAATTACTTCTTCATCTTCAGCAGAAACCTTGGCAACAGCAGCAATTTCATCATCCCCTTTCAAGTTGATGAGTCTTACTCCCTGCGTTGCCCGTCCCATCACTCTGAGGCTCTCGACAGCAATACGAATTGTAATACCGGATTTATTGATGATCATCAGGTCATCGTTATCAGTAACATCCTTAATAGCAATTAGGTAACCTGTCTTTTCGGTGGTGTTAAGTGTTTTTACGCCTTTTCCCCCTCTGTTGGTTACCCGATAATCATCGAGGTTTGAACGTTTTCCATAACCTTTTTCAGAAACCACCAAAATTGAAATTTCCGGCTCATCAACACAAATCATCCCGATTACTTCATCCGTTTCAGATGCCAGTGTAATCCCCCGCACTCCGGAAGCATTTCTTCCCATAGGCCTCACTTTACCTTCGTTGAAACGAATAGCACGGCCGGATTTTAGCGCTAAAATTACTTCACTGCTGCCACTTGTTAGTCTGGCTTCGAGCAATTCATCCCCTTCGCGAATGGTAATAGCATTAATCCCATTCAAACGTGGCCTGGAATAGGCTTCGAGGCTGGTCTTTTTAATAACACCCTTTTTAGTTCCCAGTATAATGAAGTTATTCTCAATATATTCCTGATCTTTAAGGTCTTTGATATTGATAAACGCCTTTACCTGATCTTCAGGATCGATATTGATCAGATTCTGAATTGCTCTGCCTTTCCCGGTTCTTGCACCTTCAGGGATTTCAAAAACCCGGAGCCAGAAACATTTGCCATTCTCCGTAAAGAAGAGCATATAATTGTGGTTAGTAGCAATGAACAAATGTTCAATAAAATCTTCATCACGTGAGTTAGATCCTTTAAACCCACGTCCTCCCCTGCTCTGCACCCGAAATTCACTCAGCGCTGTTCTTTTGATGTAGCCCATATGCGAAATAGTGAGCACAACAGCTTCATCAGGAATAATATCTTCCATTTTAAAATCATCGGCTGAGTAAACGATTGTTGAGCGCGATTTATCTCCATATTTCTCTTTGATCGCGCGTAACTCGTCTTTAATGATTTCAAATCTTAGTGATTCATCACCCAGGATGTTCTTAAGAAATTCAATATGTTTGATCACCTCATCGTATTCTTCCTTGATTTTTTGTATCTCAAGACCAGTAAGGCGTTGCAGTCTCATTTCTAGGATAGCCTTCGCCTGAATTTCTGATAATTCAAACTCACTCATCAGGCCACTTCTGGCTTCTTCAGGATTTTTAGAGGCTTTGATAAGTTCAATTACGGCATCAATATTATTTAAGGCTATCAACAGACCTTCGAGAATATGCGCTCTTTTTTCGGCTTCTCTCAAATCATATTCTGTGCGTCTGACAACAACTTCATGGCGATGCTCAACATAATAATGAATGAGCTCTTTGAGGTTTAACATCCGTGGTCGTCCTTTGACCAAAGCCACGTTGTTAACACTAAATGAAGTTTGAAGTGCTGTCATCTGGTAAAGCTTATTCAGCACAACATTCGATACCGCATCTCTCTTCAGTTCGTAAACGATTCGCATGCCATTACGATCCGATTCGTCACGAATATCCGAAATGCCTTCAAGCTTTTTATCGTTGACCAGGTCAGCGGTCTTCTTGATCATTTCAGCCTTATTCACCTGATAGGGAATAGATGAAGCGATGATCCATTCTCTTCCGTTATGCTCTTCAATGGTAGTTTCGCCGCGCATCATAACGCGTCCCCTACCCGTCTCAAAAGCTTCTCTCACGCCTTCGTAACCATAGATGATACCGCCAGTAGGAAAATCGGGCGCTTTGATATATTGCATCAACTCAGCAATGGTAATGTCCCTGTTATCGATAAAAGCAATGGTTCCATCAATCACTTCTGATAAGTTATGAGGAGCCATATTGGTAGCCATACCTACGGCGATACCACTGGCACCATTTACCAAAAGGTTTGGAATGGCTGATGGCAATACTGAAGGCTCTTTCAGCGAATCGTCAAAGTTAAGTTGAAAATCAACGGTATCTTTATCGATATCTGCCAGCATTTCCTCTGCTATCTTCCGCAATCGGGCTTCTGTATAACGCATGGCAGCCGGGCTGTCACCATCAATAGAACCAAAGTTACCTTGTCCGTCAACCAGTGGATAGCGCAAGGACCATTCCTGTGCCATACGCACCATGGCATCATATACTGATGAATCACCATGTGGGTGGTATTTACCCAATACTTCCCCAACAATTCTGGCCGATTTTTTATATGATCTGTTTGACAATACGCCCAAGTCAAGCATGCCAAATAGCACGCGACGATGCACAGGCTTTAATCCATCACGCACATCCGGCAAAGCCCTTGAAACAATCACCGACATCGAATAATCGATATAGGCTGATTTCATTTGGTTCTCAATATTGACTTTTACAATCTTTTCTCCGTCAAAAACCTCTTCCATTCGGTAAAATTCTATAATTAAGCTTAATCCTTTTTATAAGGGAGCAAAAGTACGAAAAATTCAGACCTTAACCAGTCAATATTTTTTTCATTTAAACAAAGTTTAAACAATTGCCTGTTAATATTTTGTTCGGCCGAACAATGTTGGACTAATTATTGTTTCTACTTTTGATTCATAAATAAAATTAAGTCCGTTACTATACAAAACCGACTTTTTAAACGTTAAGATATATTGAAGAGAAAGGAAATAATATATGGATGCAAAATTTTCGCCCAGGGTGCGTGATATTCTAACCTACAGTCATGAAGAAGCATTGCGGCTGGGAAATAACTATATCGGACTAGAACATTTGTTTTTAGGGATGGTGCGCGATGGAGAGGGCAAGGCCTTACAGATTCTCAAATATTTTGGCATTGATCTGGAGGTTTTTCGCCGCAAAATTGAGGATGCTATCAAATCAACTGACAAACCTGCCAAAGAACTGACAAATCTTCCACTTATCAAACAAACAGAACGCGCTTTAAAGTTCACCTATATTATAGCTAAAGAGTTTAAGAGCGATCTGATCAAGACAGAACATCTGCTGCTGGCTATCTTACGTGATAAGAATAACCTGATAACTCAAAATCTTGAGCATGAGGGTGTAGATTTTATAAGCTACAAAAACGAATTAACATTTATGTACACCGGAGAAGAAAGAATAAATCCAACTGATTTGCCAAGATCAGAATTTCCTGGTGAGGCTGCTGATGAAGACGAAATTCGTCCTGCAGGAAGCGGCCCCAAGAAAGTTACAGAAGTTAAAAGCAAAACACCTGTTTTAGATAATTTTGGTCGCGACTTAACAAGGGCTGCCGAAGAAAACCGACTGGATCCTATCGTTGGCCGCGAAAAGGAGTTGGAGCGTGTGGCACAGATTTTAAGCCGACGCAAAAAAAACAATCCCATCCTGATAGGCGAACCAGGTGTTGGCAAGTCAGCAATAGCCGAAGGGCTTGCATTGCGAATCACGCAAAGAAAGGTGAGCAGGGCGCTCTTTAACAAGCGTCTTATCATGCTCGATCTGGCTTCGTTGGTAGCCGGAACAAAATATCGGGGACAATTTGAGGAACGCATGAAAGCTGTGCTCAATGAGTTGGAAAAAAATCCTGATATTATCTTATTTATCGATGAAATACATACCATTGTTGGCGCTGGTAATGCCAGCGGGTCGCTGGATGCCAGTAATATGTTCAAACCAGCCCTGGCTCGTGGTGAATTACAATGTATTGGAGCAACTACGCTTGACGAATATCGCCAATATATCGAAAAAGATGGCGCTTTAGAGCGTCGTTTCCAAAAAATTCTCGTCGATCCTGCCTCACCTGAAGAAACAGTTGAAATCCTGAATAATATCAAGGAACGCTACGAAGACCATCACTTGGTAAAATATGATAACGAAGCCATTGAAGCTTGTGTAAAACTCACCAACAGGTATATGTCCGACAGGTTTTTACCTGATAAGGCGATTGATGCTTTGGACGAGGCCGGCGCACGTGTTCATATAAATAATATTCATGTTCCGGTTGAAATAATTGATCTGGAAAGTCAGATTGAAGATACCCGGACAAAGAAAAACCAGGCTATTCAGATCCAGAAGTTTGAAGAGGCTGCTATGTTTAGGGATAGCGAACGTAAGCTGATCGAAAGTTTGGACACGGCTAAGAAAAAGTGGGAAGAAGACTCTAAGATTCATCGGGAAGAAGTAAATGAGCAGAATGTCGCAGAGGTAGTGGCAATGATGACAGGAATTCCGGTGCAGCGCATCGCACAGAACGAAAGCGATCGCTTAGTACATATGGAAGAGGAGCTTGAAGACACTGTAATTGGCCAAAAAGAAGCCATTAAGAAAGTTGTGAAAGCAATCAGGCGCAACAGAGCTGGCTTAAAGGATCCGAATAAGCCCATTGGAAGTTTCATATTTCTGGGACCTACCGGTGTTGGGAAAACCTACCTGGCAAAAGTGTTGGCAAAATACCTTTTCGATACCGAAGATGCCCTCGTTCGTATTGATATGAGTGAGTATATGGAGAAATTCGCTGTATCGCGATTGGTGGGAGCGCCTCCCGGTTATGTGGGTTACGAAGAAGGTGGCCAACTGACCGAAAAAGTAAGACGTAAGCCTTATAGTATTGTCTTGCTTGATGAAATTGAGAAAGCACATCCTGATGTATTTCATTTGCTGCTGCAGGTTTTGGACGATGGCGTTTTAACAGACAGTATGGGCAGAAGAGTGGATTTTAAGAATACCATAGTTATTATGACCTCCAACATAGGTTCGCGGCAGTTGAAAGACTTCGGACAAGGAGTTGGATTCAGTACGACAGCAAAGAAAAACACCAAAGCTACATTTGCACAGGGAGTTATTGAAAATGCCCTGAAGAAATCTTTTGCTCCGGAGTTTTTGAATCGCATTGATGATGTGGTAATTTTCGATCCATTGCAGCGTGAGTCTATTCATAAAATCATTGACATTGAATTGGTTAACCTCTATCAACGTATTAAAGATTTGGGCTATCAACTCAAGCTTACTGATAAAGCCAAAGATTTTATTGCTGAAAAAGGATGGGATGAACAATTTGGTGCCAGACCACTGAAACGTGCCATACAAAAATATGTTGAGGACATTCTTGCTGAGGAAATTATCAAAACAAAACTCAGGGCTAATGACTTGATTACTATCGATTTTGATGATAAGAAACAGGAAATAATTATCAAGGTGAAAAAGCCTACAGCAAAGGCAGCTGCTGCCAGTAAATAATTTGCAAATTTTATTGTGAAATTGAATAGCTGTTTCTTGTAGAGACAGCTATTTTTTTTAGTTGGATCACTTTGTGGGCAGAGCAATCAATCGTAGGTTGGTAAAATGTAAGCACTTCCTAATGTCTAAAAAAACAGCTCATTCATGCCATCAGTTTATTGGATCGCATGATGTAGAATCATTTTAAATAAGCACCGTCAGATATGCAGCTAATTCAATATAAAGTTAATTTCCTTAAGTTTGCCCCCTAACTATTTATCTTATAATTTATGAGCACAATTAAACCACTAAGAGGCGGAGAGTTTCTTACAAAAGAAGTTGAATCTCAAGCTATTTTTATCCCTGAGGAGTTTGACGAAGAAACGAATATGATCACCGATAGCTGTCAGGATTTTTTAGATACAGAGATATTTCCAAACCTGGAAAGCATCGACAAGCAAACTGATGGCCTCATGGCTTCGCTGCTTAAAAAAGCAGGGGATTTGGGCCTGTTGGGTTTATCCGTTCCGGAAGAATATGGTGGCTTTGAGCAATCATTTTTGTCCATCATGCGTGCCAACGAAGCATTAGGTGCTGCCCACTCCTACTCTGTGGCAATTATGGCTCATACTGGTATTGGCACCCTTCCGATACTGTATTATGGCAACGAGGAGCAGAAAGCTAAATACATACCAAAGCTTACTACGGGCGAATTAATGGCCGCCTATTGCCTCACGGAACCAGGCGCTGGATCTGATGCCAATTCGGGACGTACAAAAGCCGTTTTGTCGGAAGATGGCAAACATTATATCCTTAACGGACAAAAAATGTGGATCACCAATGGTGGATTTGCTGATATACAAACCGTTTTTGCCAAAGTAGATAACGACAGGGTGCTGAGTGCTTTCATTGTTGAGCGTGCATGGGAAGGTGTTACAATGAATCCTGAGGAAAAAAAGATGGGAATAAAAGGATCTTCCACACGTCAGATTTTTTATAACGATGTGAAAGTTCCTGTTGAAAACATGCTGGGAAAACGTGGAGAAGGTTTCCGTATCGCGCTGAATATTCTTCACTTAGGACGCATCAAATTAGGTGCAACGGTTGTTGGTGGTGCTAAACGCGCAATACTGTATTCTGTAAATTACGCTAACGAACGCAAGCAATTTGGCAAAACAATTGCTTCATTTGGCGCCATCAAACATAAGCTGGCGCAGCAGGTGATTAAGACATTTGCTACAGAATCTGCTGTTTACAGAGCCAGTAAAGATATTCAGGATTATATTGGCGAACTAAAAGCACAAGGATTTGAGCACGGGAAGGCCAATATTGAAGGTGTAGCAGATTATGCCGTAGAATGTGCTTTGCTTAAAGTTTATGGATCAGAATCGTTGGATTATGTGGTTGATGAAGCCGTTCAGATTTATGGTGGAATGGGATTCTCGAGTGAAACACCTGTTGACAGGGCCTATCGCGATTCACGAATCAACAGGATTTTTGAGGGCACAAACGAGATAAACAGACTTTTAGCTGTTGATGCCTTGCTGAAAAAAGGCGCAAAAAATGATTCCAAACTGTTCGAGATTGCGAAAAAAATGGCAGAAACGGCTGACAGCCCAATTGTATCAGATGACTCTGAGTACTTTGGCCGGAATATGACTGTGATCCGTAATCTCAAGAAATCAGTGCTGATGCTTATTCCGGCAATTACTGCAACATTTGGCAGAAAAATTGCCGAAGAGGAAGAAGTTTTGATGAATATTTCTGATATGCTGATGCAGGTTTATGCAGCCGAAGCCACGGTATTGAGAGTTGAAAAACTGGAAACCTTAAAAGGCGGTGAAGCATTACCGCTTTATCGTGATATCCTCGATATACTTATGCACGATGTAACTGCTGCAGTTTACAAAGCCGGTTTTGATGCAGTGGTCAGTTTTACCCCTGCAAATGAAGCCGAAAAGCTCCAAAAGGCACTGTTTAATCTTTGCAAAACAAAAGCTGAAAACGTTAAGGATGCACGCAGACGAATTGCTGACAAATTGATTGACGACAACGCTTACAAGTTTTAATTAACGAAAAAAACTGCTTTTCTAATAAAACGCTGCATTATCATGTGAATTGATATTGCGGCGTTTTTTGCTATACGCCTGTTTTTAAGCCGAAATCTCTACAAAAAAAAAATCAAATCATTTTGAAATTCAAACTGCTTTGCTTAATTTTATGGGCGTAATATAAAAACAGACCAATGAATAACAAAACAGTTCAGGAGTTTTTTGGTACCTTAACCAAAGAGGAGTCTCTCCAATGCATGGAAAGCGGACTAATTATTAAAGATAGCTGTGTTTTAGAATCGAAAAATCCATTTTTTGGTTATTATGATGATGCACCAAAAGTGCAAAAACCACGCTATCTATACCTTATGCTTGACAAGCCAATTGGTTTTGTTGATATACAACGTATCATCCAAAAACTAAAAAAATCATCCAGTATCAATATTGATGCTGTTTTGGCCGAGATTTCAACACCTAATCATCCTGATATGCCTGCTATCCGTTTGCGCGATTTACCACAATACGGGCAGCTCAGTATAGTTCAGCAAGAGTTTAGGGATGCTGGTTTGGTTTTCAAAAAACACAGCAAAGAAACAAATCTTGAGCATGCTTTAATCACGCTGGAGAAATTCTTTTTGCTTGAAATTATAGAAGAGGGAATTTACTTTGATGCCCGACAAGCTCATCACGGCTACTTTATAATTCCTGAGTACATCGATTGGGATGCTTTTAAGGACTTAACACGGAAAGCAAAATACGAACCTTCGTTGTTGTCCTTTGATGCTGCGCGTGCCAGTATTTTTGAGAACAATCAGCTGATAGAGCTGGTTAGAATTTACCGTGAAAACATTGATTTGTCTTTGTTAAAGGCGTATCGCGACCGCTATTATCATCTTTTAGGCTTGTAAAAAACAGCTGGGATTGTATGTTGTAAGACTAAAAAGAAACAGGGTATTTAACATCATGCAAAAAAAGCGCATGGGCCGGGACAGAATAGCCGGCTTCATTTCTGTTCTTAGCTTCAATAAGTTGGCGAAATTCGTCGATAGTACGTTTCCCCTGCCCCACTTCAAGAAGTGAACCAACAATGGCACGAACCATATTTCTTAAAAAACGGTCCGCTGTAATTACAAATACAAGCCCGTCTGCCTGTTCGATCCAAGTTGCAGCTTTTATGATACAAAGATTTGTTTTTGTTTGAGAATGCAGCTTGGCAAAGCTGGTGAAGTCATTGTATTCAAGCAATATACCTGCAGCTTTATTCATCTCGTTCACATCCAGTTTGCCAAAAATATAATAAGACAATTCGTTTTTAAATACAGCTTTGGATTGATGAATATGGTAATGATAGGTTCTCTCAATGGCGTCGAAACGTGCATGTGCATCTTGAGAAACTTTCCAGATGCTAAACAAAGCAATATCAGCCGGAAGAAAGCGGTTTAAATCAGCTGTAAGTTTCTGCAAATTATCCTCGTCAAAAAGAGTTTCATGGTCAAAGTGTGCATAAAAATTTTGCGCATGAACCCCCGTATCTGTGCGACCGCAACCCATAATATCAATTTTAGCATTCAGTTTTATGCCCAGACATTTTTCAAGTTCAGCCTGTATGCTGTTTGCATTTTCTTGCCGTTGCCAGCCATGATAATTGGTGCCTTTGTATGTAAGATGAATAAAATAGCGATTCACTTGTTTTTAGGGCAAATTTCGTAAAAATATTGGTTTCTGCCTTTCACTTTTATTTTCTTTGGCTTTTAAGACAAGCGTATTAAACTAAAATCCTAAAATTTTAAGTCAAAATTTCATGCTATGAAAGCCAAACAGCTAGCAAAGCGCTGAATATTCTCATTCCATTTGTAAAGTGGCTATTACGGGCAAATGATCACTAAGCCAGCGTCCTTCCGAACTTTTTTGACGTCCGTGCTTCAATGCTGAAACCTTGATATTTTTTACGAAAACATAATCAATCCGATTTTTCAACTCACTCTTCAAATCAAAACCGTTGTATGTCCCAGGCTTCTTCAAACTTGCTTCGTCAGCAAATTTAAATCCGTCAATTAACTCATTATTTATAAGTTGAATTGTTTTAGTATCCGGTCTCCTATTTAAATCTCCAAGCAGCACTACCGCCATGTTTTCCTGATTTACCTCACTTATTTTACGTAATATCAACTCTGCCGATTTTTGTCTGGCCTCCTCCCCTATGTGATCAAAATGTGTATTGAAAACAAACAGCTGCTGCTTGTTCGCTTTCAACATAAAAAGTCCGTAGGTACAAATTCTTGGCAGCATAGCATCCCAACCCACAGAAACACTGTCCGGACTTTCAGAAAGCCAGAACGTATTGTTGGACAGCATTATAACACGACTTGTATCGTATAAAATCGGGCTAAACTCGCCTGCTTCCAAACCATCATCGCGGCCAACACCAATAAATGCATAGTCGTGCAATTCCAAATTTAAATAATCAAGCTGGTTCTTCGTTACCTCCTGTAACCCAATAAAAACAGCCTGTTCGCCAATTAGGAAGTCGCTTAGATCTTTTTTTCTTAAATCCCAGCGATCTATGCCATCAGAAGCGGCGTCAAGCCTGATATTAAAGGAAATAACCTTGATTGATTGGGCATTAAGCCCTGCAAGCGCAAGTCCTTCCAAAAGCAAGACAAGCAGAAATATTGAAACACTTTTCATCGAAAAAAATTGTTTCTACAAATGTAGCTGAATTCCGTGCGAAGTAAACTAATTTAGCCATCAAATGCAATGGAAGAAGGCCTACGCTTCCCTAAATGAATTTATTTACCTTTGTATGAAAACCAAATACCATGTACATCGATCTTCAAAACGACGACACCATATGCGCATTAGCCAGTCCCGCCGGTATGGGTGCCATAGCCGTAATAAGAGTATCAGGGAAAGCAAGTCATTCTATTGCAAATCAGATTTTTAAGGCTGCAAAAAAAACTTTTGTCATGGATCAATCCGAGTCGCACAAAGCCTATTTTGGACAAATCGTTGACTCAGTGGGTTTTGTGGACGAAGTACTGTTAACGGTGTTTCGGGCACCTCATTCCTATACAGGAGAAGATGCTGTTGAGATAAGTTGTCATGGTTCCGTTTACATTCAGCAACGCATGCTGAAGCTCCTGTTGTCGAAAGGAGCACGGCTGGCCGAACCCGGCGAATTTACCATGCGGGCATTTGGTAATGGTCATTTCGATCTGGCTCAGGCCGAAGCAGTTGCTGACCTGATTGCCTCCCAATCTAAAGCAGCCCATAGCTTGGCAGTGAACCAAATGCGCGGTGGTTTTTCGGAGCGGATCAAGGATTTACGCACACAACTCATCGACTTTACCGCTTTAATCGAGCTGGAGCTGGACTTTTCGGAAGAGGATGTGGAATTTGCCAACCGGGATAAATTCAAGGAGCTGCTCCAGCAGCTTAGAAAGGAAATCAGCCGGTTAATGGAAAGTTTTCAGACCGGAAATGCCATCAAAAATGGGATTCCGGTGGCAATTATCGGCAAACCCAATGTTGGCAAAAGCACTTTACTAAACGCTATCCTGAACGAAGAGAAAGCGATCGTGAGTGATATTCCCGGCACCACCCGTGATACCATCGAAGACACCATTATTCTTGATGGACAGGCCTTTCGATTTATTGATACTGCCGGCTTGCGCCAGTCAGAAGATGTGATTGAAAACCTTGGAATTGAGCGCACTTACGACAAAATTCAGAAAGCTACTGTAATCCTCTACCTCTGCGACTTGACAGCTTGCGACAATGACTCAGCCGATGAGATGATACATGAATTCAGGGATTTTATTCAGGACGAAAACAAACATTTTATCCTGATCGGCAACAAAGCAGATCTGCTGTTGGAAACCCCAGCTCATTTCTCTGAAATGGTGGCTTTGGAAACGATATTTATTTCTGCAAAGCGCAAGGAAAACATCAACCTGATTATTGATAGCCTGCTTCAAATAGCACAACGTCTTGATACTAATCAAGATACTATCGTTAGCAATGTCAGGCATTATAACGCCCTGCATCAGGCGCTCGTTTCGCTGGATGCTGTTGAAGAGAGTTTTGCACAAAATCTACCTACCGATTTGGTCGCAATCGATTTGCGTGCTGCCTTACACCACCTGGGAACCATCACCGGACAAATATCCAATGATGAAATTCTTGGATCAATTTTCAGTAAGTTTTGTATCGGCAAGTAAAGCCACAAGATAACACTTTCAAGCTTGATATTTTCTCAAAAGGGTTGAATTATTGAATCAGGATTCTTTGCATCCTCAAAAACAGTAACTAGATTGAATCTTTGAATTCGGAATCTTTGAATGTTCAAATCCCGCAGCTCCCGAGAGAAGGCACTCCGACAGCTTCCTTCAGGCCATTATCACAAAAATAGCCCGTCTCAGATAGAAACGGGCTAAGTACCAATTAGATTAGAAATGTATAAAACAAAAAATGTCCACGCGGGCGCGTGACCAAACAACTGCCACAAATATAATATCGTTTGCCTCTTTTTGCAAATTTCGTGGACATTTTTTTTAGCGGTTCATAAAGATATACAAACAAAAAAGCCCGTCTCACTTAAGAAACGGGCTCAAACAACCAACCAATTAGATTTATGTAAAACAATTCCGCATGCGAGCGCATGCATAATCTAGGTTAATGCAAATATAGTACATTTCGGCTCATTTTCCAAGCCTTTATTTAAAGTTCCTAATAGCTAAAAATTAATTTCCTGGATTCTAAGCTAAGGGTTCCCCTACAAACACAACATAGCCATCGGGCTTTGGCATGTATCACCAAACTACTATTTCCTTTGGAATTTCCGGTTACTACGGCTTTAATCTCTAAAACCTTGCGACCAGAGTCATATCCACAGATAAGAAGAAAGAATTATTTTCTGTTCGGTTTGCCGCCTAATTAGTTGCTATGTTTGTACCATATTAGCAGAAAACTAATATCCACTGGCTTTCATCACTTTATCGATGATATCAATATTGTCATAAACGCCTGTAAAATACTCAGCGCCGGGCCCATAAGCAAAAACAGGCACGCTAACACTGGTATGGTTTCCGCTGCTGTAATGGAGATGAATACGCGTATAATCTTTATTGGGGCCGTTTACGAGCGTCAAACCGCCTGTTTCGTGATCTGAAGTAACAACAACCAGGGTTTCTCCATCCTTTTTAGCAAATTGCAAGGCTTCCAGCACTGCTGCATCAAAATCTGCCATTTCATTGATCAAGTAAGCGGAATCATTTTCGTGACCAGCCCAGTCTATTTGAGAACCCTCGATCATCAGAAAAAATCCGTTTTCGTGAGCTGACATCTGTTTTATAAGCAGTGCCGTAGCTTTCGGGAGTAGGTCTCCCCTGCCCTCCAGCACAGATGCAGGGTGTTCGTCGGCAACAAAAACACCAAACTTAGTACTCGTTGGAACAACCGCCGTTAGTTCATCAAAAAACTGCCAGCCGTTTTCTTGCATGCCGGACAAAAGATCCTGACCATCTTCACGTTTTTGAAAATGGTTGCGGCCGCCACCTACAAAATAATCCAGCTTATCGGTTGTTGCAAAATCCGCTGCAATCGCTTCATAATCGTTACGATTAATGTTTTTAGCAACAAAAGCGGCTGGTGTGGCATGTGTAATACCACAACTTACTGCTATAGCAGTCTTTTTGCCGGCATCTGCAAACATTTCGAGCATGCTTACAACCGCAGTACTGTCGGCATTCATGCCAATCATTCCATTGTTGGTTTTATGACCTGTAGCAATAGCCGTTCCGGCTGCACCAGAATCAGTGATCAGCTTATCAGCCGAATAGGTTGTGCTATTACCAGTAAAAGGCATCGACTGCATGGCCAGCTGCTTATTCAATATGGTTTCAGCTGCCTGAATTTGGGCATAACTCATGCCATCGCCAATAAAGAGTATCACATTTTTAGCTACAACAGCTTGATTATCCTCAGCATGACCCTCATCATTTGAAGTTACACAAGCTGAAAAAGTAAACAAAAAACTGAATCCAAGGAAGACCAAAATGAGTTTTTTCATGCGATCAGGTGTTAATCGTTAATAAGGTGATTTCGGGCAATATCCCGATTCTTCCGGGGTAGCCGATTGAACCGATGCCACGGTTTACATAAAGTTTCTGTGTGGATTGGGTGGCGGTGTACATGCCAGCCCATTCTTCATACATATATTGTGCAGGGCTCCATTTGATTCCGGGTATCTCTATCCCAAACTGAAATCCATGCGTATGGCCGGCAAGCATAATGTCGATATCAGCATGTTCGGGCAATACGATCGATTTCCAGTGACTGGGATCATGCGACAATAATATTTTTCCCTGCACCTGACCAATGCCTTTACTGGCCTTCAGGATATTTCCATAGCGGGGAAAACGATTGTTCTTGCTCCAGTTTTCTACACCAATTAGTGCCAGCTTATCTGTTCCTTTTTCCAGAATAACATGTTCATTTCTAAGCAGTTTCCAGCCAATCTCATGGTAAAATGAGAAGAGCGCCGATAAGTTTTCCTGTTTGTCTTTTTTTGAAGGCCAGTTGACGTAGTCGCCATAGTCGTGGTTTCCGAGTATAGCATAAACACCATCTTTGGCTTTGAGCTGCTTTAGGATTTCTTTAAAACGAAAAGCTTCCTCGCTGCGGTAATTTACCAAATCTCCGGTAAACACAATAAGGTCAGGCTTCATCGCCAACACCTCATCCACAGCTTCCTGCAACGCATCGGCATTGGCCCAGCCTCCCAGATGCATATCAGACAATTGCGCAATGCGATAGCCGTTGAAACTGTCGGATGCCAATCCCTTGAACCGGATTGCATGTTCACGAATGCTAAATTGATGTACCCATTTGAACATGCCCGTAAACATTGTGCCAATAATTAATCCACCGGAAGCCAGGGCCATATTTCCAACAAATTTGCGCCGGCTAAGCACCATTTTATTGTTACTAGCTGAAGCAGCTTGAGGATTCTTCCTGAAAATAGCCTGAATCAATTGCCAGATTAATCTAAACAGATCGAAAATTAAAAGAAAGACAGCAGGAATGATTTTTCCGATGTAAACAGCAAATATTGAACCATATAGGTAGGTTCTGAATAACTGATTCCAATGCTGTTGTGGAACAAACAGATTCACTATCATAGAGAGTGAAAGGGCAATCAGAGGCGACCAATACAGCAGGCCAATCACTATTTTCAAGCCTTTGTGATAAGTAAAAACCCGACTTCTGACTTTAGTCCAGAGGTAATAGTCCAAAAGCAGCAGCCCGATAAAGAAAGGATATCGAACGAGATTTTTTGGGAAAATTAACCAGGTGAGCACAATTCCGGCAATTATAAATATACTGACGGAAAGTACAATGTACCAATTTTTTGATTTCATACGCACTGCAAAATTATTCAATTCTTTGAAGGTAAAGACTCCACGACTTCAGATTTAACGAATTTTTCATTTTGACAATGAATTATAACGATGTGAAAAACCGACAAGTCATAAAAGCACAAATACACATCTGTTTAATAATGAGTGTTTTACAATATTATCAATCCTGGTAATTTGTCGTTTATTCCTGATATTCAATAATTTGAAATACATTTTATTATTTATGCAAATTAATTTTGGTGTTAATATAAAAAGCTTAATTTTGCACCTCCAATTTGAGCACAATAACTGCTTAGAAAGGAAAATCGTTCCATGAGAGATCGGCTGTGGTTCAAAAATCCCGGCAAATAATTAGAGGCGATAAGCTTCAATTTGTTTCAAATCATACCCGGAGAGGTGGGTGAGTGGCTGAAACCAACAGTTTGCTAAACTGTCGTACTCGATTAGGGTACCGGGGGTTCGAATCCCCCTCTCTCCGCCACGGGGCATAGCGTAGTCCGGTTAGCGCGCCTGCTTTGGGAGCAGGAGGTCGCAGGTTCGAATCCTGCTGCCCCGACAATAGAAAAAGCTCATAATCAAATGATTATGAGCTTTTTTTTGTTTCAACAACTCAGAAAACAAAACACACTGCGCAAGGCATATTAAAAACCTGATGCAGTGTGTTTTAAAAGTTTATGAATCAGTTAGTTGATCACTATCTTTCTAACTTTACCATATTTATAAGTTCCCATCCGAACGATATAGACGCCCGGCGCAGCATACGACATATCAAGCAGATAGGTGTACTTTCCATTTGCATACTGCACTTTATTTTCGACCAAATTAAGGCCAAGGCTGTTGTGCAGGTTGATCAGCACAGGTGCATCAAGCTTTTCGGTAAGTAAGGCTATTTCATACTGCTGATTGCCAAATGGTCTGATCGCTAATTCACTATTCATTTCGGGCAAAGCAACAGCGCCTGTGGGCAAGACTACATTCACCATATAATCTTCCGTTTCGCCATAGCTGGTTGATTCACACGCATCAGCTGGTACTTCGTCGTTCCAGTTGGTTTTTATACGCATCAGGTGCTGTCCGAGTAAGGCTTCTTCGGGTATAGCAAAAGCCATGGTGTCAGTATAGATTCCGGCACCTTCACCATCTGCGATTTCGTGGTTGTCGATGATCAGTTCATCTTCCTCAAAAATAAAGTTATCATTGAAATCAATCCATACATTCACAAAACTATCACCGTAGCCCACTGTCATAATCAGCTCAACTTCTGAATCCACCTCAAGATCCGTGCTCATGTTTGTATAGTCGCTGTAGCCGATATCTGAACATTCACTTTCGTTGATGAGGTCACGCAGTTCAACATACAAAATAGCATCACCGGAAGAGCAATCTGATTCGGGCTGACAATTTGATTTGTTGATAGTTACTGCGGTTGTATCATTGCTCCTATCCTCATCATCACTCAGATTGGTATAGGAGATAAGTTCGTAAGTGCCTAAATTCTGAAAATCGGCTAAAGTCGTAAAATCAAACTGCACTTCTGTATTGGCGTAAAGTGTATCTGCATAGTTTTCCGTGACGATTTCTCCATCCAGATTATAAACCATGTCGAAGTCAACCTGATCCTCAGCACCAAAATTTTTGACCATTACACTTACGGTTTCTTCATCAGTAAGGCCTGTGCCTGACTCAGGACCGGTTATTGCTGTTATGCCAACATCTTTTGCATTCAGATAGCTAACAGTAACCGCAAGGCTGTCGTTGACCAAATTTTCATCTGTTTCCAAAGCTGTAAAAACCGTAAGAAAATAACTCTCACCCAATTGCCCCATATTGGCGGTAGCTTCAAAAGTATACGTGCCACTTTCGCCGGGAAGTATGGTATCAGTTACCATTTCGATAATGGTATCTCCTTCGGGCAGAAAATATCCCACAGGAATGGTATCCTGCAAAGCTGTGCCATAATTAAAGATCCCAATAGTGATTTGCTGCTCCTCCGAGAGCATGCCATCAACGGGTTCTATCAGCTCGTACACGCCCACATCATTGGCAACATCCGAAGCAATCTGGAATGCACCTACAACGTCGGTACGCTGGTTGTTGTTGAAGTATTCGGCAATGTGCCAGAAAGTTTTATCATCAGATGGGTCGAGTGTTAAGTGAACATAATCTGCCAGCCTATTGGAAGGGTTATTGGAGTTTCCCTGAGCGATCAGTACTTCGTCAACGGTCATTGTTCCCAATGGATCAGCCGCAAAACGGCCGGTATAATAGATGGCAATAGATTCCTGTGTACTTACCGTTGTATAAGCCATACCGATATTTCCCTGTCCATCCATGGCCATACTTCCTGCGAAAGCATCCTTACCATTATTGGGCGATATATAAGTGCCTTCCTGATAGATTTCCCAGGGCTCACCATCACCGTACTGTCGCATTTCGTACCAACGGATTCCGGCTAATTCTGCTGAAGAACCATCTGTATCGACAACAAAATTGAACAAGGCTGAATTGTATTCGGGAAAGCGGCGATATTGCGCCTGTTGCATAACAGTGGCCTGCAAAATATCAATATTTGGACCAGATGGTTGTGGTCTGTTTGAGAAAGAACCTCCATCAAATACAGAGATAAACGGTGTGGTAATGACTTCAACAGGCTCTGAAATCGTTGAGTTGGCAGGTGTTTCCCAATCAACATTCAAAGTCCAGAGTTTCAGGTGATCTTCAGAAACACCACTCCAGGCGTCATCCTGAAGATAAACTATCGTGGCATCTCCAGCCGGCGGAAGTTGGTCGTCGGTAACATTAAAAAACTGCGGACTATAAAAGCCTGATGTTCTTATTCCCGGTAGCGGAAAGCTAATAAACTGGGGTGCTTCACCAAGCAGTACTTTGTCTTTTTCAATAGCAAAAACCCGATTTGTTGAGCTGATATTGGCAGTTACATAATAGCCATCAGCCCAGATAGAGAACTTCGGATAATCGGGAAAAGAACCAGTTGCCATGCCGGTAGTGTAAACATACCAATCGTCATTTACCGGATCGGGGCCTGCAGAAATGGCAAAATTTAAGCCATTTGGCGAAAAATCAAACTCCGTAATGATAAACCGATCCACTGATGCATCATAGAGCATGATGGGGTCTCCAGCATTATTGCCCGGAAAAATAGTGGACAGCGAGGCTCCGGGAGTTAGGGGTTCTCCGTTTTTATCGAAAATGCGAAAACCAACATTCCAGCCTCCAAGATAATGGTTAGGCCCTACTGCGCCGGTTGGATCACTGGGTGTGATATTGGAAAAATTGGCATCAAATACCAATAAAGGATCACGCCCCATTTTCTTGGCTACACGCTGCTGTTTTTCAACAAGTGCGTCATCGCCCTTGGGCAAGCCTTTGCCCGGAACGGTCATATTGGCACCGGCACGCTTTGGATTTCCCATTTTTAAAGGTGCATTGGGGTCGGTGGCGATAAATGTGCCATTCTCAATTTGCTTGGCAATGCTCGGCACAACAACAGGCGCTTGCAATCTGCTGATAAGGCTTGGTCCTGATTTTTTGTTTTGACCAACCAAAGTAGTGGCTGATAAAACAACGATCAGAAAAGTGTAAAAAAACGATTTCATAGGAATAATAATTTTTAAATGCTAAAGACAATGAACTAATTTTTTAAAACGCTTAGCATGAATCCGAATAAAAAAGATTCATGAAATTCTCATTTAAGTGTGCAATATTAAGCATTATTTAGAAATAGTCTAAATTAGCTGAACTGTTTTTAAGATTCAGTCATGGAGAATGTCATTTTCAGACCTGTACTTCCATCCTTATAATAGCCTGGTAAGGTTTTTATAACTTGAAAACCATATTGCTCATACAGACTGATCGCAGCTTGATTATTTGCCTTTACTTCGAGCGTAAGTTTTGTGTAGCCTCTGTTTTTTGCGGTTTCGACGGCTTTATTCAGCATCAGTCTTGCTATTCCCTGTCCCCTGTACTTTGTAGAAACGGCAAGTGCATAAATCCGCAGCAAACGACTATTTTTTCTGCTTAGAAGTACCATATAGGCTGCCAATTCACTGTCGGTTTCAGCCACCAGAAAATCATTGTCTGAATGTAATAGGTAGCGCATTTGTTGCTTGTGAAAGGCGTCTTCCTGAAAACTTTGCGTTTCAATTTCCATCACCTGCTTCAAATCGCTGGGTGCTGCCCTGCGAATTACCGGATCGTTCATATTAGCGATGTTTTCGTTCGAGCCGATCTATAAATTCCCGCAATATGAGGCGATACAGCTCATCGCCCAAAATAGCATCTTCTACACCGTGATCCAACGAAGGGTTGTCATTAACTTCAATAATCACCGATTTTTCATCAAAAGCTTTAACATCAACACCGTAAAGTCCTTTGCCAATGCTATTTGCAGCATCTAAAGCATTGCGCAACACATGCCGTGGCACCTTATTTATAGGTACGGTTTCAAAGCTGCCTGACTCACTCTTACCAGACACGTCATGATGATAAATTTGCCAATGGCCGCGCGCCATAAAATATTTACAGGCAAAAAGCGGATTCCCATTGAGTACACCAATGCGCCAGTCGAAATCCGTTGGTAAAAATTCCTGCGCTAAAACAATGGCGGTGTTGGCAAAGAGCAGTTCCAGAATTTTTTGATAATCGTCAGTATTTGTAGCCTTTCCCATACCATGCGAAAAAGATCCATCAGGGACTTTTAGCACTATCGGAGAACCCAGTAATTGCGTTATCTGCTCCCAGCTAAGCGGGTAAGATTTAAAAATCAAAGCAGACTTTGGCGTTGGGATCTCTTCTTTATCCAGCAGCTCTTTCAGGTACACTTTGTTGGTGCAACGAATGATCGAAAGCGGATCATCAATTACTACCATATCAGCTTGTTGTGCCAGTTGAGCCATGCGGTAGGTGATGTGATTGAGCGAAGTTGTCTGACGGATAAACAAAGCGTCGTATTCCATCAGGCGGTAAGCATCCTGAGCGGTAATCAGCTCGGCATTGATCTGCAATTTTTTGGCCTGACTGAGGAATAAATTCAATGCCGTTTTGTTGCTGGGCGGCATCACTTCATTGGGATCGTGCAGTATTGCCAGGTCGTAGCGGGCAGGTTTTTTAACCCGGGGCTGACGCCATACTTTTTTGCTGAAGGCATCCAAAGCCTGTGCAAAGCTGTCCTGCTGGCTATCCGTGAGCTCATCGAGGCTGAGCGGACGAATCACTTCGATCTGATTCTTCTCTCTGAAGGCAAACTGAACCCGGAGCATAGGACAAGGATTCTGTTCAAAAATATACCGTGCCACTTTTTCCATGGCAGGTTCATCAGTCGTGCCAAAAAAAATGTCGAGCACACTGTTCTCATTATCTTTTAACGCACTTTGCTGCATCCATTTATAGGCGATCTTCTGCATTTGGTTATCCAAACGCATTACAGCACCCGAATCAAGCCTGTTGATGACCTCAATATCCGGAAGCACTTTGTGACCACGAGCTTGTGCCAGTAGCGAACAATAATAGCCTTCGGAGTGATAGTTGAGGCGATTGCACAAATTAATTACAAAGAAATGATTTTTATTAAGTTCTTGATTTTGAAGATATTCACCGGCTGTTAAGATGCTTTCGGTATCATAATACGGTTTCCATTGATCTAATGAATCCAGGATAAGAATAGTTGAGCGCATGTAATCTCATTTTATTTAAGGCGTAAAATTCGTGTTTCTTCGTTTAGGTTAAACAACAACATTAAAAATAATTAGATTTTACCAATAAGCCAGCTAAATCCAAGCCCGAAAAAGTAATAATCCGAGTTGATGCCTTTACCGGCTGAAAAATCTACTTGCATGGTATTGTTTAGTAAATAGGTGACACCGCCGTCGAGGGCAATATTGAATTCGTTCATTAAAAAAAAGGCACCAAAAGGTTCAACAAACACTGACCAGCTTTCGCTTATTGCGTAGCCCAGTGCAAAACTATAGGTTAGGCTTAAATCCTGTTCCTCGGCCCAGTAGGTGCCAATATTTGAACCCAGATTCCATTGCGCTGCAAAATCCCAGCTGTGCAAATAGCGCAGACTAATTAAGAATTTGTCAGCGGCGACATCTGCTGAGCCCGTGGGCGCTACTACTTCCAGCAAAACAGCTGTCTGTACGCCTTTTGAACTGTTATCAGATAGCTTTAGTTTTGTTCCAATGGAAATATTGGAAAACCCATTTAGCTTATAGTTGCCAGTTAAATTAGGCCTATCTGTAAATTGATACGACTGAATCAACCGCAGTTCTGCCCAGTCGGATATTCCATAACGCAATAAAACCAATGGTAAGCTTGTGCTGTTAAAAGCTTCGTTTTTGCCTGGTTGAAACTGAGCCATTTCAAAACCTGTTTCAAGTTGAAAACTTTTTTGTTCAAGCGTTGATGCCCCATCCCCTATTCCGGGTCGATCTGACTGTATATTTTGTGCATGAATACCTACACCTAAAAATAACGACATGCCCAATATCATGCTACTGAATAACAACTTTTTCATTATTTTATTGATTTTTGAGGGTCTCTATTTAGGTCAACAAGCAACAATTAAGATAAAAATAGACTTAATATCAATGGAAATGGGTATAAGCTTCATAACTTTTGTTTGGCTTAACCATTTAGCAAATATAGCTTTTCTTTGCATAAAAAAAGATGGAAGGACAAAACAGAACCAGCATAAAACCCGGCGACACTGTTGATATTATCAAGAAAGAACACCAGCGATCCGGTATTTTAACAACAGGCGTTGTACAGCAGATTCTCACCAAAAGTGCCTCACATCCGCATGGAATTAAAGTGAGACTCAGCAGCGGTGAAATAGGACGTGTAAAATCGATTCATCCAGCTGTATTATGAAAGCGGCTTCCATAAGTGCAATAAAAGCGGAGCTTTATGCAATTCCGGCAAAGGAAGTTGTAAATATCTGTCTGAAACTGGCCAAGTTTAAAAAAGAAAATAAGGAAATGCTAAGCTACCTCCTTTTTCAGGCTCAGGATGATCAGGCTTTTGTACAACTGGTAAAAGATCAGATCGATGAAGAGTTTAATTCCTTGAATAAATCACAAATCTATCTGGCAAAAAAAACAATCAGAAAGGCATTACGAACTACCAACAAAAATATAAAGTTTGCTTCCAGCAAACAGCTTGAGGTGGAGTTGCGCCTGTATTTTTGCACTAAACTGCAAGCGACAGGTTTAGCACTTACCAAACATCAGGTGTTGTACAATCTCTATCAGCGACAGATACTCTTAGTTGATAAAGCTTTGCTAGGTTTACACGAAGATTTGCAGCACGACTATAAAACAGAATTGTCAGCGCTGAGACTAAGCTGATTGTTCTACCTTTAAAAACGGTATCAGAAATAAAAAATCAGCTTTGGTAAATGCCGTTTTTTTACCTTCGCCCCATGAAAACAGCCCTCATTGCCATACAGCTAAAAATCAGCGGACTTGTACAAGGCGTAGGTTTTAGGCCTTTTATATACCGAATGGCCGTGCGTAATCAAATTAGCGGATGGGTCGAAAATAATAATGAGGGAGTCACGATTCATGCTGAAGCCACTGAATCACAGCTCGAACAATTTATCACAGATATTAAAAAACTGACGCCACAAGCAGCATCCATACGTAAACTTGTCCAGCAGGAAGTAGCGCTTCAATATTTCAAAGACTTTGCTATCCGTAAAAGCCAGAGTTATTCGGAAGATATTACTGAAGTAAGCCCCGATATTGCTGTTTGCGATGCATGTTTACACGATATGCAAAGTCAGGCACACCGCATTAATTATCCCTTTATCAACTGCACCAACTGCGGGCCGCGTTTCACCATTATCAAATCCTTGCCTTACGATCGCCATCAAACTACGATGGCTCCTTTTGTGATGTGTCGCCGCTGCGCTTCGGAATACAAAAACCTGCTCGACAGGCGTTTTCATGCCCAGCCCGTGGCCTGTTTGCATTGTGGCCCCGCTTATCAACTGATGGATGGAAACCTTTTTACCGATGGAAAAATACTGGCCGGATTACTGTCTTCAGAAATTAAGAATGGCAAAATAATTGCCCTTAAAGGCTTGGGAGGCTTTCATTTATTATGTGATGCCTTTAATGAAAAAGCGGTGAGCGACCTGCGAAAACGCAAAGCCCGCGACGGAAAACCTATGGCTGTGATGGTAAAAGACAGTACTGTGGCACAAAAGTATTTCGGCATGAGTGCCACAGAAAAAGATTTATTGGTATCGTGGCGCAGACCTGTTGTCCTGATGAAAAACAAACTACCACTGGCATTTTCAGTGAGTCGTGGATTAAGCACCACCGGCGTGATGTTGCCATATATGCCCCTCCATCATCAGCTTTTTGAGCTGTTAGAAACCGACGTTCTTGTGATGACTAGTGGCAATATTTCTGATGAACCGGTAATCATTGACGACCAACTTGCTTTTCAGTTTTTAGGAAAAATTGCCGACTTGGTTGTTGGCTACAATCGCGCCATACACAATCGTGTGGACGACTCAGTAGCTTTTGTTGTCAACGAAAAAGCCCGTCTTATCCGACGATCACGTTCTTTTGTTCCTTCGCCCGTCCAACTTGCATTCAGCGCCGAAGGAGTTTTTGCGGCCGGAGCTGAACTGGTAAACACATTTTCCATCGGCAAGGGCAACCAAGCTATTATAAGTCAACATATTGGTGACCTAAAAAACGTTGAAACCTTAGAATTTTATGAAGAATCCTTTAGGCGCTTCAGTGCACTTTTTCGTTTTAAGCCCAAGCTGGTAGCCTGTGATTTACATCCCGATTATCTATCAACACGTTTCGCACAACAACTGGATGTCAAAATCATAGAAGTACAGCACCACCATGCGCATATTGCTTCCTGCATGGCCGAGCACGGCCTGGACGAGCAAGTTATTGGAATTGCACTTGATGGAACAGGCCTGGGTACTGATGGCACAATTTGGGGCGGAGAATATTTTATCTGTGATTTATCAAATTTTGAGCGGCATTTCTTTTTTGATCCGGTTCCGCTTCCAGGAGGCGATAAAGTAACAGAACAGCCCTGGCGAACAGCTTTTGCTTATTTGTATAAGTACTTTGGCCTGAGTATTTTTATTGATGAAAATGCCATGAAGCTGATTCCTGACAAAAACGATCTGCCTGTATTGATGCAAATGGTGGATCAGGGTATCAACAGCCCACTGAGTTCGGGTGCGGGTCGTCTTTTTGACGCTGTAGCTGCCCTAACAGGAATATGCAGAGAAAGTAGTTTTCATGCTGAAGCACCGATGCGGCTGGAAGCAGAGATAAAGCCAGAATGCCGCGGTAAGTATGTGTTCGAAATTCAGGGGCAGCAAATTATCTTCAGGAAGCTGTTTTATCAAATTTTAGAAGATTTAAAATCCGGTACGTCAACAGCTGAAATTTCAACTAAGTTTCACAATACAATTGTTACCATAAACCTGAGCATGGCCCGAAAGCTGAGAGAAAAATACGGTCTGAATAAAGTAGCACTCTCGGGGGGGAGTTTCCAAAATAGCTATTTACTCGAACATACCGAGAAGCTTCTTCAAAAGGCAGGATTTGAAGTGTTTGCTCACCAACAAGTGCCTACAAATGATGGCGGAATTGCCTTGGGACAATTGGCTATCGGGGCCAAATATTTAAGCCAGAACCCCTGATATTGAATAAAACAGCCATTGTTGTGTTCCTAAATCATTATACTAAACCTAATTTAGAATGTTTCTTATCTCTCGAGGCACGAGGTTAATGGCTAAAAGTTTATTTTTGTTACCAAATAATAACCATGAATGAACTATTGGGATTTATCCTGCTGCATGCTAACCACAATCATTTCAGCACAAACGTACCTTTATTTGTAGGGCTATTGGCCAGTGTTTTACACGTTGTTTCGGGACCTGATCATTTGGCTGCCGTTACACCGCTTGCTATCGATAATAAATTAAAATCATGGGCAATAGGACTTGGCTGGGGTGTAGGTCATACGCTTGGCATGTTGATGATTGGCGTTTTGTTTATCTTTTTCAAAAGCTATCTTCCCATAGATTTAATTTCATCCTACAGCGAAATGCTGGTGGGGATCATTTTAGTTGGCATCGGATTGTGGGCTTTTTGGCGGATTTTTTATCATTCTAAGTCCCGGCATGCCCATCCGCATACACATAAAGACGAATCGGGCGATACATTTACACATGTGCATGAACACACACATCCCTCACAAAATGTGCATAAACACAAACACCCTGAAAAAATCAGACAATCTGTAATTTCTGCTTTATTTATTGGCTTGATACACGGCTTGGCAGGAGTTTCTCATTTACTGGGCGTTTTGCCCACCCTGGCATTTCCAACAGCTTTTGATTCTGCAATGTATTTAACAGGTTTTGGTGTGGGTACTATTGTAGCAATGGTCGCTTTTTCGTTCTTTCTGGGTTATGTTTCCTATCAATCGAGTGAGCGTTTCAAGCCTGTTATATTTAAAACCATTCAGTTTACCGGGGCATCAGCATCCTTAATTGTAGGAGCCTACTGGATTGCATTAACCTTTTAATCTATGTTGAAACACTTATTTTTATGGATTATAGTATTGCTGTTATCTGCCTCACAAATTAGTGCACAGGAAGAAACAAACCCTCAGCGTTGGTACTTAGGATTGTATGCCGGCACAAATATCTCCGACCTAAGCACAACAGCCCTGGATTTGCGCTTTAAAAACCAAAATGGGTTGCTTGCCGGAATTTCCTTACGCTATCAGCTGAATGAAAATTTTTCGTTAAAATCAGGCATTGAATTCGATCAGCGACGCTTTGGCATGGAAGCCAACTATCAGGGATTGCGCTATGTAGATGATACTTCGATGCATATCTGTTATAGCTGTCGCTATGAATACGAGCACATTATAAACGGCATGTATGTTACCGTTCCACTGGTTTTTCAATACGGAAAAAATATTGGTCGAATAGGTTTTCATGTCAAAGGCGGACTCTATTATTCGCTACTGCTACAAGCCTACCACGACGGGCAGGAGCTTGAATACTTTGATCCTGTCGAAGCCCTCCCCTTTTTGCAATTCGGCTATGAACCCGGCTTGTTTGTAAACAGCTTCAATGGCAAAGCAGAAAATCTGTTAAACACCAATGATGCAGGAATAATTTTGGGTGTTGGAGGCACTTATGCCCTGGGCAGCCGTCTGGCATTTTTGGCCGAAGCCAATCTACAGGTTGGTTTTAAACCCCTGTTTGAAAGCCCCGATTTTATCGCGATTTATCATAGTGCCTTTCAATTTAGAGGTGGACTTGTTTACCGACTCAACTTCAATTCAAATTTATGAAAGCTTTTTTACCGGATAAAACCGTAGAAAGGCTGAGTCAGTATCGCCGGGTATTGTATAATTATCAATACCTCGACCACGCTTACATTTTCTCGCATAACCTGGCACGTATCATAAAAACAAATGCGGCCAATGTGCGGCGCGACCTGATGCTTGTTGGTGTAAATGGCGATGTTCATAAAGGCTACGACATCAATGAGCTGATAACAAAAATCAGTGAAGCCATTGATCAGGATGAACCGGAAAAGGTTGCGTTTGTGGGGATAGGCGAGCTGGGACGTACTGTTTCAGAGTATTTTAGCCGATACAACAACAAACTGGTTATTGCTGCAACATTTCGGTTTGGGCAAAACAAACAGCCAAGTTACGAACTCCCGAGCTACTACATCAGTGAGATGCCCCGCATCATCAAAGAGATGAAAATCAGACTTTGTGTGGTTGCAGTACCCATTGAATTTGCGAAAGAAATCAGTACAATACTCGTTCACTCGGGGGTTCTGGGCATATTAAATTTCAGCTCGGCCTACCTGCAATTGCCTCCCCATATCTTTGTTGAAAACTATGATATGATTACCAAACTTGAAAAAGTAGCCTATTTCATGAATAAACCCACGAATAAGTAATTGCTTTGCCGGCTGCAATGGTAAATAGAAAACGAGACAAAATGGATAAAGAAGAGGTTAAACTAAAAATTATCGACAAAATTGAGCAGACAAAGCAGCTCATCACTGAATATAAAGAACTTACCAAGCCTGTATCACCGGATGTTGCGATAGGCAGAATTTCGCGCATGGATCATATCAACAACAAAAGTGTTGTGGAAGCATCGCTGCGTCAGGCAGAAGAAAAACTCAAAAATCTTGAACGGGTGCTTGCCATGCATGGCAGCGAAGATTTTGGCAAATGCATCAGATGTAAAATTGAAATTCCTTTAGGCCGCATCCTTTTTCGCCCCGAGAGCCTCTATTGTGTAAACTGCGCAAGATAAACCTCCAAGCGATATTTACTCATGTCAACTACCCTATTTAACAAATCTGAAGAAGCTGACCAGGCTTATTTTTGAGGAGATCAAAGGACTATTGCAGCAAGCCATAATTGACACGAATACCGCTGTTAATGTCCATGCCAGAGAAATACAGGAAACAAAAGACTATCTGTATGAAAACAAGGCCGGGATGGATCATGTTGAAAAAGTCTCGGTTCGGCAATCGATTAGTCAAACAGCTATGACCGGCGATTCAGCAGTGGCCAGAAAAAAACGCCTGGCTATTTAGCATTCATCTTGCCAAAATAAGACAGTATCCATCATAACCGTGTTGCGCTAAAAAGAGTTGTTTAGGTATCTGAATAAAATTTACCTTTACCAGTATTTGGTAAACTTGGTAATATATGGGAATATTCCCAATATTGGAATAATATCCATACATGGATATTTAAATAATTTCTCAACATTTTACTAAGTTGGCATACAAATCATTAACAATCTGGCACAAGTCTTGTTAATTAGATCACGCACACACGAGAACAGATTAAATATTATGAAAACATTAAAAATAGTATCGATTAGCATTTTTGTTTTACTTGCACTTGGGTCTTGCAAAAAAGAATATGGCCCCAAAGTAAATCCCGATATCAACCAAACAGGTGATTTACAGGTTCCTGAGAGTTTTAACTGGAAAACCACCAAAGACCTTAGCACCTCAATTGCGCTACCCGAGGATGGTTTTTACCCATTGCAATCAAAAATTACTATTTATCAGGGCAATCCATTTCAGGGCGGCACGCGCATAGCCGAGGGCAGCATGTCGCGCGATCACAATTTTGAGCAACAATTACGCATTCCGGCTTACCTGGAAAGTTTGTTTTTATATCTGGAAACCAGCACAGGAGCCACTCATCTGGTAGAAGTTCCCCTAAGCGGGAATTATCTTAATTACACCTTTCCCGGTTTGAATGAAAAACAGCTGAATTTTAAATCCGGAAATGCAGTGCAGGATGACGGCCCCGAATGTGACGACTGCGATCAGGTGATTTCCGGAAATGGGAATGTGCAGATAAAGCAGGGGAAAACTTATTGTGTGCAGGATAACTATACCGGAAATGTAACTTTTCAAGCATGGAATGGTGGCGGGACGCTTAAAATTTGTGGAACAGCAGACATTAATTCAAACATATCATTAGGTAGTAATTGCCACATCATTGTTACACAAGGAGGTAGTTTAACCTTGAATGGACTACAGATGTGGGGTACAAATAATAGCGTTAAGGTTTACGCCAATTCAAGCTTAATAATCGAAAATCAATTATCAACTACCGGCGAATTTGAAAACCATGGAACCATGAGCATCGGCTCCTGGGCTAATCTTCAGCAGCTGTCCGCTCCGTTTATTAATACCGGAACACTGATAGCCTCTTCGGGCATGGAAATTAACAATGAAGTACTCAACAACAGCGGAAGTGTTGAAACAGGTGGGACTTTTCAACTAAATACCAATAGTAGCATGACCAATACAGGAAGTGTTACAACTGGTGGAAAGTTTGAGCTAAATGGCAGTACCCTTAGCAACGACGGAACGTTTACAGTAACCAATAATGGTTTTAGCATAAACAGCAACAGCAATCTTACAAACAATGGAGATATTACATTGGATGATGGCGATTTCAATATGAATTCAGGAGGAACTTTGATCAACAACGGCTCTGTGACAGTGGATGGTAAGATTAATTTTAACAGCGGTGGCAACGTTTACAACAATTGTAAAATGACTTGTACCGAACAATCTGAGTTCAATTCAGGTAATATCAATTTTGATGGCGGATACTTCAGGAGCGATACCAAAATTCAGATTAATGGTGGAGCAAATACTATACTTAACAACGGTAGTATGATCTCAACGCCTGTATTTATTTTATACACCAATATCACCGGACAAGGCAGCCTGAATTCGATTAAAGCTGAAACAGAATTTAAATTAACCAATGTTGATGTAAGCGGTGCAATTGAATCTTCCACCGACAATTTGAATAATCTATCCAATACTCCTTTAAATCAATTATTTGTAAACGGAGCTACCTTAGTTGGTTTGGGTGAAGAACAAAACTTTTTGGCTGCCACCAACTGCAATCCCGAAGGCATTGGAAGTGTTGTTGTAAATGACAGCGATGGTGATGGCGTTCCGGATGATCTGGACGAATATCCCAATGACGAGGAGCGGGCTTTTCGATCTTTCTATCCCAATGAAAATGATTTTACTACAATCGCTTTCGAAGATTTATGGCCAGGACTTGGCGACTTCGACTTCAACGATGTAGTTGTTATAATGCAGTACGAAATGGTCACCAATGCCGATAATGAATTGGTTGATCTGAATGGAAAATTCCGACTGATGGCCGCAGGTGCCAGCCTTAATAATGGATTTGCAGTAGCCATTGATATTAACCCGGCCAATGTAAGTTCAGTAACTGGCGGAACAATAGCAGGCTCAGCAGTAACACTTAGCCCCAAAGGTTTTGAATCCGGCCATACGGATCAAACAGTTTGGATTGTTTTGGATGCCATCAACGATATTTACCAAAATAGCGGCTTCATAAATACAATGCCTGGAATTCCGTATGTTGAGACTGACACCATTGTGATGAGCATGACTTTGAGTACGCCACAAGCAAATTATGGCAGTGCGCCATTTAATCCGTTCATATTTATTGATCAGGAACGCGGGAAGGAGATTCACCTGCTTGATCATGCACCCACCTCACTGGCATCGGATGAGTTTTTCGGAATTTGGGAAGATGCTTCAGTACCAGCCAGTGGAAGTTATTACAAAACAGCTTCAAATCTGCCCTGGGCTATTGAAATCCCGGTAAGTTTTGATTATCCTTTCGAGAAAGTTGATATCTTGCAAACACATCTTAAATTCGCAGATTGGGCAACTTCAGGTGGCGATTTATTCCCGGATTGGTTTCTTGATCTGCCAGGATACCGCAATGAGGGCAACATATACCAGAAGCCATAAATAAAATTGCAGCACTAAAAAACCCCAGCTTGTCAATTCGACAAGCATGGGGTAAAACAAACTAGATAAATCTTTTGACCGGATTGCTATGACAGTAGTTCGGTCATTTTCTTTCCAATATCAGCTGGTGAATCAACAACGTGAACACCACAGTCTGTTAATATTTCTTTCTTCGCTTCGGCAGTATCCGATTTTCCACCGATAATGGCACCGGCATGTCCCATGGTGCGTCCTTTTGGTGCAGTAGCTCCGGCAATAAAACCAACAACTGGTTTGGTGCCATTTTCCTTGATCCAATAAGCTGCGTCGGCTTCCATATTTCCACCAATTTCGCCAATCATCACAATACCCTCTGTTTCGGGATCATTCATCAAAAGTTCCACGGCATCGCGGGTTGTAGTGCCAATGATTGGATCACCACCAATTCCAATAGCGGTAGTTTGACCAAGCCCTGCTTTGGTAAGCTGGTCAACAGCTTCATACGTCAGTGTTCCTGAGCGAGAGACAATACCTACCCGTCCTTTTTCATGGATAAAGCCTGGCATAATGCCAACTTTGGCTTCACCAGGGGTGATCACACCAGGGCAATTAGGCCCTACCAATCGGCAATCATAGCCTTTGAGGTACTCACTCACCTTTACCATATCTAATGTGGGGATACCTTCTGTGATGCAAACAATCACTTTAATGCCTGCAGCAGCAGCTTCCATAATGGCATCAGCAGCAAAAGCCGGTGGCACAAAAATGACCGAAGTGTCGGCTCCGGCTTGTTCAACAGCATCAGCAACCGTATTGAAAACAGGCTTATGCAAATGCGACTGCCCGCCTTTTCCGGGCGTAACCCCGCCTACTACATTGGTGCCGTAGTCAATCATTTGCGTGGCATGAAAAGTGCCTTCGCTTCCGGTAAAGCCCTGAACGATAACTTTCGAGTTTTTGTTTACAAGTACACTCATAATAAAATTTTGTGAAATACTTAGTGTTTTTTAGAGCACCAAAGATAAGATGTTTTGAGGTTTTGAGCAGTATGCTCCGCGCATTTTTTTTATGTTAATACAGCAGTAAACCTGAAGACTTCATAAGTTGTTGTGATTTTATTAATTTTACAGCCTGTTTCAATCTCATAAATCTGCACTATTTTGTTGTCTATCAATGCTTTTAATGGAAATGACTTTATGAATTGAAACAGTAGAGAATATACCAAGCGCTCCAACTAATGAAACATAAAATTGTTTATCTGGCCTGTGACGACAGTCAGGTATTAAAAAACAGATCAACAGAAATTCTGGACAACTTTCTGGGAAAAGACAACTATTCATTTGAAGAAACCAGTCATTTCTTATTTATCGCAAGTGGCGGTTCGGAGCAGCATGCTTTGAAACTTAGTCAGGAACTTGATAACTTTATCCTGCTTTGTCACCGCGAAAACAATTCCTTTGCCGCAGCTATGGAAATTGCTGCTTACCTCAGGGATAGCGGCAAAAATGTTGCACTTATTAATATTGCAGCAACGGGCGCTCTGCAGGACTTCAAGATGTTAACACAGGTAGTCAAAGCAGTGGAATCACTGAAAGGTCAAAGGGCAGCATTGTTGGGTGAGGTTTCCGAGTGGCTGATTATATCAGCAATTGAGGCCTCGCTGATTAAGAGCAAACTGGGCGTGGACTTATTGCACATCCCCTGGCAAAGTGTTGATTCTTATCAGGATAAAGTGGTATCTCAAGCTTTTCTTAACCATTTTCCTAGGCACGACCAACAAAAGCTACAGCACACCGCCCGGGTTTATAGCCTATTGGAAGAAATAATCAATACACACAAATTAAACGCTTTAAGTGTAGAGTGTTTTTCAATAGTGAAAAAGGATCAGGTTACTGCCTGCTTACCATTAGCGGTGCTCAATAGTGAAAAAACAGTAGCAGCTTGCGAAGGTGATATATGCAGCATGATTGGGAAAATGTTGATTAAATCAATTACTGATAGCACACCCTGGCAGGCCAATATTGCAGAAATTGAGAACGATACAATTTTATTTGCGCATTGTACAGCACCACTCAACATGCTGGAATCGTTTGAAGTGACAACACATTTTGAAACCGGTGTTGGCACAGCAATACAAGGGAAAATATCAAATCAACAGCTGGCTGCTTTTCGAATTAACCATAAACTGGAAAAATTCATGTTGATTCAAGGTGAGCTTGTTGATGCACCTCAACGCAGTTTTGCATGCCGGACGCAAATTACCTTGAAGACGACAGCTAAAGACGCCAAATTGTTGAAAAACAAAAGCCTCGGTAACCACCATCTCATCCTGCCAGCTAAATATATTCCTGTTTTGGAGCACTTAATGGAATTCTTACAGATCGAAAAGATCCAATAGGAATGTGACTGCAAAACGCATGAAACGGGCATATCAAGATTCTTAAAGCACAGACAAGCTGAAACCTCACTATTCTAAAATCGATGTTTGTTTGGGTTTTACTCACCCTTTAAAGATTCAGATGGATTTCTTTGTGCAGCCATAACAGTCTGACCTCCAATAGTTATTAGCACAATAATCAAGGAGATAGATCCGGCAGCAAATAAAAACCAAAGCGACATTTCAATTCGATATGGAAATCCTTGCAGCCAATCGCTCATCGCAAGCCAGGCAATTGGCCAGGCAATAAGATTGGCAATTAATATCCAACGGGTAATATCGCTAAAGATCACTTTGACGATATTAAAATTTGAAGCGCCTAAAACTTTTCGGATGCCGATTTCTTTGGTTCGCGCAACAATAATATATGAACTAAGTCCCAGCACGCCCATCATAGCGATGAGAATAGCCAGCAAAGATGCGTAATTCAATATTTTATTGTTGTTTTCCTCCTGCTTGTAAAGCCTTTTGAAATAGCCATCGAGGTACCATTCGTCGTAAACATAATTTGGATCAACCTTATTAAAGGTCGATTTTATATGTTTGATAGCTGCTTCATGTAGCTCCGGATTTATTTTGATGGTAATATGATAGAAAGTAGAAGAATAAGCTGTCAGGACAAGGGGTTTGATCTCATTTTTGAGCGATGAGTAATGAAAATCTTCAACTACGCCAATAATTTTTCCGGTTCGTCTCCACATCACCACCTCCTGTCCAACAGGATTGACGAGACCAATTGCTTTTGCAGCAGATTCATTGATTATAAAATTGTCTTTGTCCGCCGGCGAATCAAAGTCGAACCACCTGCCTTGCTTGAGATTAAAATTGAATATTTCATTAAAATCCCTACCTATTCGATATTCCTGCGTTGAAACCGCGAACGATTCCGGCTGATCAACAGTTCTGAGCGACATACCACTACCAGCAGATCCGGGAAAAGCCTGTGAAGAACTTACATTTTCGATACCGGGATGCATCATCAATTCAGCTTTTAAAGGCTCATAAGCCTGTATTAGTCTTTCTGTGATCCCACTAAATACCAGCACATTATCTGCTGAAAAGCCCAGGTCGGCATTTTTCATAAAATGAATCTGCCTGTTGAAAACCATCACCGCTACAATTAACATTACAGAAATACTAAACTGAACGATTACAAGTATAATTCGCATCAGAGGAGTACGCGAACCCCCTCCGGATTTTCCTCTCAGAATCTGCATGGGCTGAAACCCGGAAAAAACAAGCGCTGGATACACCCCTGCCAAAAATCCTACAACAGGCGTTAAAAGCAGAAACAAGGCTATTTGTTGTGCTGTAAAACCACTGATCAATTCAATTTTGCGATCCAGCAGTTGTGAGAAAGGATAAATTGATAGCTCTGCCATCATCAGGGCAAAGAGAAGGGCGATAAAACTTAACAGGATTGATTCTCCAATAAACTGGAAAAAAATTTGAGATCTGCTTGCTCCGGAAACCTTTCGGATCGCTGCTTCTACTGCGCGCTTTTGTGAGCGTGCTGTCACCAGATTAGCAAAATTGATAATGGCAATAAACAGAATAAAAAATGCAACTGCTGTAAATACATAAATCAATTTTTTATCGCCGCGTAACCCAATATCGTAAGCATATTTTGGTCCAAAATGAATGTCTGTAAGCGACTGAATGCTATGGCTTAGGATATCTTTGTAGGTTTCTCCATATTTGGTGGTGGCAAATTTCGTAATAAATGCTGCAACCTCGGCTTTTCGTGAATCTGTTAAAATGTTTTTAGTCTTAAAATAAACGAAAACATCATTGCTAAAAGTTTGTAGAAAAAGCTTATCGTAGGAATCAAAAGCCTGAAGAACAGAAAATTGTATATGTGAATTTTTTGGAGGGTCTTGGAGCAATGCACCAACTTTTACTGAAACCAGCTGACTCGAAAGTCGCTGCTTTTCAGGCAGGTACACATGCTGTTCTGCTTCAACAATTTGTCCTATCGGATTACTGTCACCAAATAATTTATCGGACAATGATTTGGTAATAGCAATGGAAGCAGGATCTGCTAAGGTTTGTCTTAAATTGCCTTCGAGCACCTTAAAACTAAAAATATCGACAAAGTGTTCGTCAACCAACAAAAAACGCTGTTGTTTGAATTCCTGACCCGACAATTGCAGGTCATAAATCTCAGGTTTCATCCTGATGGCAAATTCAACTTCAGGCAGCTGTTCGGTAATTTGTTCAGCAACATCGGGTAAAGTGCGTGGAAATACATTGCTGCCATCATTGCCGAAACTGGAAATTACCCGGTAGATTTTTTCACCTTCAGCATGAAACTTATCGAAACTTTTCTCATGAAGAATAAAGCTGTAGAGCAGGATAAACGCCGCCATACCTGCCGCCAGACCGAAAATATTAATCAAACTAAACCACTTCTCCTTTAGAATATTTCTCCAGGCAATTTTTAAGTATTCCTTGGTCATAATGCAAGCTTTGGTTTGCAAGGTATTTTTCAAAAAACCGTGCCACTTTATGTAAGTTGCTCTATGCGTATTTTTTATAGAAACATATTGACCAGAAAAGGGTTTTACTGTGTCCGCTTTTATAGGTGATGTGTTCATATTTGAACAACTTTAAAAACGAACTTTGCCTGGAAAGTGCGGGTAATAAAAAGTTCAGGTATGTCTATTCGTGCTGACCTGCTTAAGAAGGATTATCGCTTTGCTGTTTTTGATTTTTTTTTCGACGGGAAAGCACTGTGATGAAAAGCAAGAGAATCAAAGCGCCAACCGCTATTTTATAGCTCAGAAGCCTGGTTTCCAGTTTTTTTATGCTTGTGTTGGCAAGTTCCAAAGCGGGTTTCACTTTTTCCAGCTCCTGACGTGTTGCCAATTCCTTATACTTTAATTTATCCATCTCAATTTCCAAGGTATCGTGTTTTGCTGCATAGGTTTTGAACTCCGCCATAAAGCCGGTATAATCACCCATTGCAGCATAATTCGTCATTTTCGATTCATTAACCGGACTATAATAGGCTGACATTCCATACGTTTGGGCCACCAGCATGCAAGAATCAAGCAAGCGATTCGATTCAGCAAAATTACTGTTGAGCTGCTGAGCAATCCCCATATAATAATTCGCTAAGGCCTCCCCTTCCCTATAGCCAATAAATTTACTGATCGTCAAAGATTTTTCATAATACTGAAAAGCCTTATCAAATTGTTTTTTATCCCTGTAAATATTGCCAATATTTGCTAAAACAACAGCCATTCCCAGCTGATTACCATGCTTTTCACGCATCGATAACGACTGCTCATAGTATTCCAGTGCCTTGGTGGTATCTTTTACCTCCTGGTAGTAAATCCTGCCAATGTTATTGTAAACACGGCCCAATTCCACAAAATCATTATAAGCTTCAAATACTTTTTTTGCTTCAATTAACATCTCCAGTGCTAATTCGTTCTGATCCCATTGCCAGTAAACCAAACCAACATTCATCAACATTTTTGCATAACGCAGCGAATCATTGAGCTGCTTATATATTTTCACGGCTTCCTGATAGCTTTCCATGGCATTTTTAAAATCTCCCAAAGAAAAATACACATTCGCCCTATTTGCCGCTGTACCTGCCACTTGGTCTATTAAATCATGCTCATGCGCGATCTCTGAAGCTCTGTTGAACTGCTCTATTGATTTGTCAAATTGCGCCATGTTTTTGTAAACCAACCCCAAGTTAAGGTACGTTTTCGCCAATTCGGTATAATTCTCAGTTTCATCGAGTGCTTTGGCAGCTTTTTGCATATAGTCAAGTGCTAAGGTATAATCTCCTGAAAGGGAGGCCGTTTTGCCTAACGACAGCATAATAACGCCTTTCATACTTTCAAGGCCTTCGATATCAGCATATTCTTCAGCGATGGAATCGGTCTCCAAACTTTTATCCACAGAAAACTTCCGGTAAACCTCAGAAAGGAGAATCAGGGTTTCAATACGTTCGCGCCCCGTTTGCTCGCTAATCTGCCTGGTGAGGCTGTCAATTTTTTGGTTGTTGTCGAAGTTGTCAGCATTAGCAATTCCCAGATACCCCAATGCCAGTAATACAGCTATAAATTTTCCCACGGTTGAAATTTTTTCAAATTTACAAGATAATTTTTTAAAAAAAAAGTCGCAATCCGGATTTGATTTACCAAGGCTTAATGTATTCTAAAAGAGCGTGTAAATATTAACAAACTACTTCTAAAAGCTAGCAGTGCTAATGTCAAGTTATCAAACAGTTTAGTTTTAAACTAATCTTCATTAAAGATGCTGGAGCGTCTTTTCAAACACTTTGTGAATCGACTAAAAAATCAGTGAATAATGACGAGAAAGGGCTCAATCATAATATGTATTTTTGTCCAAAACAAATGCTATGAATCCGCAAAACTACCAGGCAGCTGATTATTTTCAGCTTGATGAACTCTTCAGCGAGGAACACAAAATCGTTCGTACTTCCATCCGTGATTGGGTAAACCGCGCCGTAAAACCTATTATTGAGGATTATGCCGAGCGGGCAATTTTTCCCATTCATCTGATCAAAGAGCTTGGATCGCTTGGAGCATTTGGTCCATACCTGCCAGAGAAATATGGATGCGCCGGCCTCGATTATACCGCTTACGGAATAATTATGCAAGAGCTTGAACGCGGCGATTCGGGCATTCGCTCGGCCGCTTCTGTGCAAAGTTCGTTGGTTATGTATCCCATCTACACCTTTGGCAGCGAGGCTCAAAGACTAAAATACCTTCCCGGGCTTGCTACCGGAGAACTGATCGGCTGTTTTGGCCTTACCGAACCCAATCACGGTTCCAATCCTGGTGGCATGGAAAGTCGTCTTCACGATGCCGGCGACCATTATGTGCTAAATGGAGCTAAAATGTGGATAACCAATGCCCCTGTGGCTGATGTTGCCGTTGTCTGGGCCAAAGATGAATCAGGGATAGTGCGGGGTGTTATAGTTGAGAAAGGCATGAAAGGCTTTAGTGCTCCCGAAACTCATGGCAAATGGTCGTTGAGGGCTTCATCGACAGGCGAACTTGTTTTTGATGAAGTGATGATTCCAAAAGAAAATATCCTTCCACATATCAAAGGTCTGAAAGGCCCCATGATGTGTCTCAACAGTGCCCGTTATGGGATAGCATGGGGCGCAGTCGGCGCCGCGATGGATTGTTATGATGCAGCCCTGCGTTACAGTTTGGAGCGCAAACAATTTGGAAAACCAATTGCTTCCTTTCAATTGCAACAGAAAAAGCTTGCCGAAGCACTAACTGAAATCACCAAGGCACAGTTGCTTGTCTGGCGTTTGGGTGTTTTGCAGGATCAGGACAAGGCTAGTCCGGCCCAAATCTCAATGGCTAAACGCAATAATGTAGCCATGGCGCTCAATGTAGCCCGAGAAACACGACAGATTTTAGGCGCTATGGGCATCACCAACGACTTCCCGATGATGCGTCATATGATGAATCTGGAATCGGTAATCACCTACGAAGGCACACACGATGTGCACTTGCTCATCACCGGACATGAAATTACCGGCATTGGAGCATTTACATAAACAATAGTTAAAAACTGCTGTTCAATTTTGCAGTCTTGATATGCTGCATTCATTTCAACAGCTAACCAATAAAAAATCAGCAAATAAGTTGAATATTATTTTAGATTTTTCAGCTGTTTCTCATACACCCTTGTCATGCCTTCGCGGAGCGAAATTTTCGGCTTCCAGCCAAAAGTTTTATCAACCAAATCCATATTGGCATAACGCGAATGCACACCTACTGGCTTGTCGAGCAAGGGTTTGATCTGCGGTTTGTAGCCTGCGATATCCGAAAATACATCGATAAGTTCGAGGAAAGAAGTAAGCCTACCAGAACCAATATTATAAGCAGAGCCATCATTAACATTATCGAGCAGCACAAAAATGAAATCGATCACATCATCAATATGCACAAAATCGCGGCCTTGCTTGCCAGAACCCCACACTTCGAAGGGATCTTCTTTTTTGGCAGCACGCGCTGCGATGGCAGGCACCGGATAACTGAGTTCCTGATCTTCTCCATAGCCCGAAAAAGGGCGGATACAAACCACAGGAACACCATAATGTTTGGCAGCAATCTGCGCCAAAAATTCACCGGTAAGCTTCGACCAGCCATAAGTCATATCGGGTGTGCCCAGGTTTTTCTGAAAGTCGATATCTCCCTCAGAAAGCGCCACAGCAGCTTGTGTGGTCTGCAAACTAATGGGATATGCTGCACTTGAACTTGGATACAATACGCGCTCAGGCTTATGTTGGGTTATCCAGTAAAAAAACTCCGCATCAATGGATAAATCAAGGGCTACCATCATCGGATCTCCTTCAATCTTCATCCGGCCTCCTACAATGGCTGCAAAGTGAAAAACATCGGAAAAACGTTCAAAATCAATACCATATTTTTCCTGAATGTAACAGGGGTTTTCACGCATATAAAACAGCAGATTTCTGAAGTCTCCTTTCCAGAAAAACAATCTTTCATCTTTACCTATAATTTCGAGATCATCCTGTTTTTTCGACTCAAAATTATCCATCCATTCCGATGGATGCCTTCCGATAGAAAGGTCATCGATCATAAAAACCTTATCCTGTGTTGTGTTTGATAAACGTTTTACCATATTGCGGCCAACAAAACCGCATGCGCCTGAAACTAAGTGAATCCTCATTATTTATTGCTATTTTCTAGTTGATGATTTAGTGTTTCTTTGATTAGATATGCCTGTTGATCACGCGATTGCAGCGAAACCAGCTCAGCTAAAAAGCCTGTGAGAAACAGTTGAACGCCCATCATCATGGCCAGCAGGCCAAAATAAAACAACGGACGGTCAGTCATGCGATAGGCTTCCATAAAAAATTTAGCATAAGCCAGATAACCCGCGATTAAAAACCCGATCATAAACAGTAATGTACCCAATGCCCCAAAAAGATGCATCGGACGTTTACCGAATTTAGCCACAAAAGTGATTGATAGTAAATCGAGAAAGCCTTTAATGAAGCGACTCATACCAAACTTGGTGCGACCGAATTTTCTTTCCTGATGCTGTACCACTTTCTCTCCAATTTGCTTATAACCTGCCCATTGAGCAATAAGCGGAATGTAGCGATGCATCTCACCGTGTACCTCAATATTTTTAACTAAATCAAGCTTATAAGCTTTTAATCCGCAGTTGAAGTCGTGCAACTTAATGGCTGAAATCCTTCGGGTGGTCCAATTGAAAAATTTGGATGGCAACGTTTTTGAAATCGGGTCATGACGTTTTTTCTTCCAGCCCGAAACCATATCCCAACCTTCTTCCCGTATCATTTTCACAAGGGCTGGTATTTCTTCGGGACTATCCTGTAAATCAGCATCCATCGTGATAACAACCTCAGCTTCAGCCATTTTAAATCCCTCATTTAAAGCTGCTGATTTCCCGTAATTGCGCCTGAAACGTATGGCTTTAATGCCTTGTTGCGACTTTGCAATGGTCTGAATAACCTTCCAGGAATCATCAGTAGAACCATCGTCCACAAAAATTATTTCACAACTTAAATTTTCCGCAGTTACAACTTGATTGATCCATTTGGCCAGTTCCGGCAATGACTCTTCCTCGTTGAGCAGTGGTACTACTATTGATACATCCATGTTTAATCTTTATCCTACTTGATCTATAGTGTTGTTCTTTTTAATAAAAAGACTTACGATTGCGCTGATACCAATTGCTATAAGCGGCGACAACCAAATTGATTTAACCAGCGTCTTCGTCTGGTCGAGGCTGCTTTCCACTCCTTTAATAATTTCATCAAGGGTTTCTTCGGGCACTTTACCTTCCAACGAAAGCAGCATTTCGTCTAATTTGCGGGGCATATACTCAGGGTCAATTACGCCATTGAGCACATAACTAAAAGCATTACTGATATAAAATGCAATTAACAACGTTAAAGCACCGGCAATCAGCGCCTGCAGATAAGTGATTTTCCCTCCAAAATCACCCTCTCTCATCTTGTTAATGGCCATCACGGCTAAAACGATTGGGATGGCAAAGCTTACCAAAACATTGATGATGGCAAAAACAGGATTAAAGACTGAAACGTCAATGGCATAGAGCAAAACGGTGTAAGTCACCAAAAACAGTCCGCCTAACAGACCGAATTTTACAGGTTTATCGAAAGTAATCATGATTGGGTTTTTTAGTTTTGGAATATGAATTATGCTTCAATAAAACGATCTTTTCGCTTGACAAAAATAGCAATAATCAAGGCATAAATAAACCCGATACCACTATAAAAGACAAAATTTATCTGAGCCAGGTAGGCCGGTGATAACAAAGTACTCAACTGCTGTCGCAATTCCTGTACCTGATTTAGTGTCATTGTGCCTGATTTGGCCATAAGTTGTTGCTCAATGGCCAGGGCTTTGTACTTAAGATCGGCAGGGTTCATTTCAGAATATACGATATAAAGTAGCATTGCAAATACCGCAGCTGCAATAATTGCCGTGATCCAGCTGCACAAAAACGCCTGACTAAAACGAATAACCGTACGCCCGTAATAATCGCGTAAGCGAACAACCGCCCAATACATTCCGGCAAACGGAAAGAGGTAAACCAGCGAATAGCCAATAGAAACGGTGTTTTTAAAAAGTAAGGTCAATAAAAAGTAAACCACAAAAACAATCAGCCCGGTAAAGAACCCAAAAGCTGTTGCGACCATCCAAAACTGTTTACTGCTGTAATACCTATTTCTTTCTTCCATGGTTTTTATTGGCCAGATGAAAAATTAAACAGAAAACGTGTTGATGTTGTGTGCATAAAAATCTTTAATACAACAGCTACGCACCTGTTTACCCGACAAATGTAGCTATTTTGAACAAAAATACAATCGAAAACACAAATGAACGCTTGCAGATTCATGAAAACGTTGTACTTTTGCAGTGGGTAAGTCTTATACGACTAGCTCCTGTTGAATTCCCCCAGGTTCGGAAGAAAGCAAGGGTAAATGGTTGAGCGGTGCGATATAAGTAGCTTACCCATTTTTTGTGCCATTTTTTATAGGAATGCATGCCCTACTTCAGCCGATTTTGCTTAATTTAGCCTTCCAAATAAGATTAAGCTTATGTTATTAAAAATTTACCCCGAAAATCCTTCTCCCCGACACATTAAAACAGTTATAGAATGCCTGAATGATGGCGGTTTGGTCATTTTTCCAACGGATACTGTTTACGGATTAGGAAGCAGCATACATTGCAGCAAAGCACTGGATAAAGTGGCTCAGCTTAAAGGCATAAAGAAGGAAAAAGCTAACTTCTCCTTTATTTTCAATAATTTAAGTATGCTATCAGAGTTTACCACACCGATTGGTAATGAAGTTTTTAAGCTGATGCGCCGAAACCTGCCCGGCCCTTTCACATTTATTCTTAATGCCAACCAGAATGTGCCCAAAATTTTTCAGAACAAGAAAAAAACAATCGGAATAAGGATTCCTGACGAAAACATTATTCATACGATTGTTGAAGAACTTGGCCATCCGATTGCCACAACTTCTATTTTGGATGATGATAAAATTTTGGAGTACACCACCGACCCTGAGCTTATATATGAGAAATATAAGGACCGAGTTGATATCGTAATCGATGGAGGATTTGGAGGAAATCAACCCAGTACTATTATCGATTGTACTGGTAATGAAATGGTTATTTTACGTGAAGCAAAAGGAAAATTGGAATAAGTCAAAAAAAATCCGGTTTTCCTTTGGTAAAAAGGATTTTTTAGTACTTTTGCACCTCCAAAACGGATGATTCGTTAGCTCAGCAGGTAGAGCATCTGCCTTTTAAGCAGAGGGTCCGGAGTTCGAGCCTCCGACGGATCACAAAAGCCATCAGCAATGATGGCTTTTTTGTTACTAGGAGGCGAGAAGTATGATCCCGAGAGGCGATAGCCGATTCGGGAAGCCTCCGACGGATCACAAAAGCCATCAGCAATGATGGCTTTTTTGTTACCAGGAGAAGTTGAAGTTATATCACCTTTTCCAATCCTTGCCCGACAGCACATAAATTACATCATCTACCCATTCTCCATTCAGAAACAACTGGTCTTTGAAATGTGCTTCTTTTCTAAAGCCAAGGCGACTGACCAGATTAACAGAATCCGTGTTTCGCGGATCAAGAGATGCATAAATTTTTTGCTTTTTTAAATCAGTAAATAAAAATTCAATGATGCTTTTTAAGGCTTCCGTGGCAATTCCCTTTTTCTGATAGGCTATGCTAAGTGTGCAGCCAATTTCAACCTGCGAAATGTCCTCCTCATGAAAATGAATACCGATATCACCAATAAGCATGTGCTGCGCTTGCGGGTATTGTATCACAAACTGATACCATGTACCCGGTACATTAATCTTATCCGAAGTTTTGTCAATGAAAGCCTTTACGTCATCCAGACTTTTAGGTATCCAGCCCTGATATTTATTGGTTCCTGCATCTGAACGATAGCTAAATAGGGCTGCCGCATCAGACGGCTCAATTGGCCTAATTTGCAGGCGATCTGTTAATAATTCCATTTTTTAAATTTGCTTTTATTGTACACCCATTTTGGCCTGCGTTTAGTCATGAGGATGCTCAAAATCAAGTGGTTCAATATGTATGGTTGTCCTGATTCCCAGTTTTTTAAAAATAACGTTTTCAATATCAGTAGCAATCTGATGTCCCTTTTCGATACTCATCTGATTGCTAAGCTTGATATGAAAGGTGAGTTCCTGGTGTTTAACATAATTGTGCATATGAAAATGATGCATTCTAAAATCCTCAGAAGATACTGTTTTCGCTGTTTCAATAATTTTTTCGATCAATTCGTCGCTAATATTTTCACCTAAAAGCTTATTGATCGCTTCCCGCGCTATTTCGTAAGTAGCATAAAACAACATCAAGGCAATAATCACACCCAATAAACTATCAACCCACCAAAATTGTTTGGCAAACAATATACCTATTAATACCACAACGGATGACAAAGCGTCGGTGCGATGATGCCAGCCATCTGCTTTTATGCTCACATTATCCGTTTTGCGGGCAATATAAAAAGCATATTGTGCCAGTGCCTCTTTCAGAATGATGGACAATATTGTTACTACGATTGCGATAACACCAAATTGGGTAGCTTCTCTATTTCTGTATTGAATTACAGCTTCTTTCAAAAAATCATAAGCAATAATTGCCAACAAAAAGGCAATGAAAAGTGCTGCAATCTGCTCCCATCTCCCATGGCCGAAAGGATGCTCGCGATCTGGTTTTTTGACTGAAAGTTTTACTGCAATTACAACAATTACTGAGCTTATAGAATCAGAAAGTGTGTGCCAGGCATCAGCTGTAAGCGCGATAGATCCGGTAACGATACCTGCCCATAACTTCAACACAAACAATAATGAATTAATAATTATCGATACAATACCTTCGGTGTATCCGGCTTTTGATTTGTCCATTTCCGCTGTTTTTGCATTGCTAATTGCACGGCAAGTTAAACAAAAGCTTCATTAGTATCTTTGAAATTTAAGTTTTTGCTTTAAGATTGCTAAACTATTAAAAAGCAAGTGACCATTATTGATGAAAAGAAAGTAGAAGACCTACTATTTGTAGTAAGTTATGGATCGCAAACAATAAAAATTTATTTTCGCTTCAAAATTAAATCTAATCCTATGCGTTTATTTCTACTCTTTTCGATTATCCTTTTCAATAGCAATCTTATCCGATCACAGGAAAGCATAGAAATGTACAAGTCTGCCAGCCTGAGTTTTTATTCACACTACTGGAACGATAGTATTCAATGCCAGTTAGCTATCCCTGTAAGTTATTCAACAAATATGGAGCAGGATTCCATGCCTCTGTTACTTCTTTTCGATCAGCAAAACAGCACCAGTTTCAATTATCATTTGCGAAGCATTAACTTTCTGACCGGAGCCGCAGCACAAATTCCAGAACTGCTGGTAGCCGGAATTCCTTTTCCACCAAACAAACGTTTCTGGCTTACAGATTCCGATCCTCGCACAGGCGATAGTATTTCTGGCATCGAACGAACAGCGAAAATGCTGTTCGAAGAACTTATCCCCACTTTTGAAAAGCGTTATCCAGCTGTCAATTATCTTATTATTGCCGGCCATTCGCGCACAGGTTGGCTGGTAAATTACTTACTGGCACATTATCCTGAAAATGTTAACGCTGCAGGAAGCTTCAGTAGTTTCTTTGAAACAGAAGAGGTAATAGCGAAATTAGTCAAGCTGGCTCAAAACGAGAAAGGAAACTCTCACTATTTTTTTATGACTGCCGGAAATAGTTTTGAAGAACAAACTTATATGACGCAGCTTGGAAAAATGGCTGAAAGACTAGATACCACAACCAAAAATCCAAGATTTCGTTGGAGTTTTCAAGTGCTTCCAAATGTAAATCACATTACAAATTTTGGTCTTTCACTGCCAATAATGCTCACGGATTTATTTATCCCTTACAATAAAATATTGGGCTCCTGGTTCGCCGGAAAACAGGATTCCTTAAGGGGTTTAGATGCAGTCAATCAATTAATTAAAGATTTTGAACAGCTCCCCTACCCAATTCATCCACAATTGCTGCATTGGTACTCCTTAACCAGTCATTATTATAATACCAACGATTATGAAACAGCTAGATTATTTCTGGAAGTTGGGCTTGAATATTATCCCGATGAACCCGGGCTGATGCTGTTTATGGCTGAAGTACTTCAATTACAGCAAAATACTGAAGAAGCATTGCGATATTTAGAAAACTTTGAAAAACTGATGAAAACACAAGATTTTATTAAAGGTGCTGAAATGGACGAGTTATGGGATTGGTACGAATCCCTCAATTAAAACAAGCTAAAGTAAAAAAACATCAACACCAAAAGAGCAAAGCATTCAGCATAGCAGCATCATTAGATTCTGAATTTTTTAAAACAATAACTGGCTCACTACCATTAGTTTTGCTTCTAATACATGCTTCCAAAACAGCTGACTTTCGCTTTCTTTATCATGGAACTATCTGCAGCCGCAAAATTCTACTGAACAAAATTCATGTAAATTTGCGGCAATCCAAAGCAGCTATTGATTTTGGTTAACTTATCTTTTATGAAACACGCACATATCTTACTCGGTCATGGCAGCGGTGGCCAGCTTACGCACGATTTAATCGAAAACATATTTCTGAAGCATTTCGGGAATCCAAAACTTGATAAACTGGGTGATTCAGCGATTTTTAGCGGTTCAACAGGGAAATTGGCTTTTACAACAGATTCATTTGTTGTTGATCCATTATTTTTTCCCGGAGCGAATATTGGAAAACTTGCAATTGCTGGCACAGTAAATGACCTTGCTGTTGCAGGAGCTGTGCCAAAATTCCTAAGTGCCGCCTTTATTCTGGAAGAAGGATTAAGCACAAAACTTCTGGAAGAGGTTGTCGCAGCTATGGCAGAAGAAGCTAAAATAGCAGACATACAAATTGTTACCGGCGACACCAAAGTTGTTGAACGCGGCAAATGCGACAAATTATTTATCAATACGGCTGGCGTTGGATTTATGGAACCTGCTTTTACTAAGCTTGATCAAAATAACATCAAGCCAGGCGATAAAATTCTCATCAACGGTAGTATAGGTGATCATGGGATGGCGGTAATGGCAGCCCGAAATCAATTAAATATCCAATCTCCGGTGCAATCTGATTGTGCCAGCCTCAACGGCTTGATTCAATCGCTGAAGCCATTGGGAGCTCATATCCGCTTTATGCGGGATGCAACAAGAGGCGGACTGGCAACCGTTGCCACGGAAATTTGCAGCAATAAGTCATTTGGTGTTGAGCTGTTTGAATCTGAGATTCCTGTAAATTCTTCTGTAAGAGGGATGTGCGAACTTCTTGGATTTGATCCGCTCTATGTTGCTAACGAAGGAAAAGTACTTTTGGTAGTCGATGGGCAATACGCTGCTGACCTTTTGGCGCAACTTCGTCTGCATCCCTTAGGAAAAGATGCAGCAATTATTGGTGAGATAAAGCAGGATAAGCCGGGGCGCTGTATGCTTCAAACAAGTATTGGCGGGCATCGCATTGTGGATATGTTGGCCGGAGAGCAATTGCCGCGAATTTGCTAAATGATTTTACAAAAACTTGTTCAACGCAGTTATCAGTTGATTTTTGGATAGCAATCCCGATTCGCGCCAAACAATTTCACCCTTTTTGAACAAAGCCAGTGTTGGCACAGCACTGATATGATAACGCGTGGAAACTATTCTGTTGGCGTCCACATCAATTTTAATTACGCGTAATTTGTCACTTAGCGCAGCAGCAACCTCTTTAATAATCGGAGCCTGAACCTTGCAGGGCTGACACCATACTGCATGAAAATCAACCAGAACAGCCTTGTCTCCGTTTATAATATTGTTGAAATTTCCTTTCATAAATTTACTGACTTGTTTGTCATGACGCATCAAACAAAGTACCAGTTATAAATCACTGAAATTTTGTCAGAAAAATCTATTGTAAACCTTTCTGTCATTTTGCTACAAGTCGTCTCATGCATATTGACTTCCTTCAATCTAAAGGAATCAAAAGCCATATTCATAGTAAAACTTTGAAAGCTCTTCCGATACTTCTTTGAAAACTATGTGGTGGTTGGTGCAACCATTGCGAGAGCAAATACGAACAACGCCACCAGCCTTGATTACAAAGGCAATAAGCGGTGCTCCGCATGTTTCGCAGGTCTCCTTAATCGATAATTCCTTGTTGCAGTGTGGACAAAACATAGAAACAATTTCTCCTTCTTCTATCTCAATATCTGATTCTTTTGAGCTATTGCCATAAAGCCCGCAAAGACGCAGCACACCTCGTTCATGTGCTGTCTCAATGTTGATTTTAACAGAAGGCCTTTTATTAATGAGATGAACTTTATCCATCAGTGGTTCACTGCAAAGTGGGCATTTTACAACGAGTGAAACTTCCTTTTCCATGATTTTTTGTTTTGAGGTTAATTTGTTGTCTAACAGTATAAATATACAACATTTGACAACTGATTACAAGTAACTTATATTATTTATAACAAATCTAAATAGTAAAAATGTAGTTTCTAGAAAGATTCATTTTATTAAAAAAACCAGATTTATTTACTACAGCAGCCTTGCAAAACAGAGACCTCTGTTTGGATAGTTTTGACTATTTTTGCACACTAAATTAGCGGTTATGCACGAACTTTCCATTGCCATGCAAATTGTGGAAATTCTGGAGGAAGAAGCCAAAAAACATGATGCAAAAACTGTTTCGGCGGTTCATCTTGCTATTGGCACATTGTCTGGAGTAGAGCCTGATGCACTAAAGTTCGCTATGGAAGAAGCTGTTCGCGAAAGTGTTGCTGAAAAAGCTGAATTGCATTATCATATTATTGAAGCCGTTGCAGTATGTGAAAATTGCTGTAATGAGTTTAAAACAGACGACTATTTTAAGGTTTGTCCATACTGTAATAGTCTAAATACAAGTTTTTTAAAAGGAAAAGAATTAAAAATATCTTCATTAGATATTGTAACAAATCACTCATAAGCAAAGGAGAAATTATTATGTGCGGAACATGCGGCTGTGGCGAAGACGACCACATCACTTACAGAAAACCAGGAGAAAATAACTTATTGCACAGTCACGAACACCATCACGGAGACAGCAGTCACGTGCATGCACACGACCACAGCCATGATGATCACGGTCATCAGCACGGTCACGACCACGCGCACGATCACAGCCATACGCATAGTATTTCGCTTGAACGCAATATTCTGTCAAAAAATGAACAGCTTGCCGAACGAAATCGTGGTTTTTTTGAAGGGATGAAAATCGTTGCGCTCAATCTGGTAAGTTCACCCGGAAGTGGCAAAACAAGTATTCTGGAGCGCAGTATCCGCGAATTTGGTGATCAGCTTCTATGCGCTGTTATCGAAGGCGATCAGCAAACTTTAAATGATGCCGACAGGATTCACAAAGCAGGAGCCCCGGTAATTCAAATTAATACCGGTAATGGTTGTCACCTGGATGCACTGATGGTAAATAAGGCCATGAAACAGCTTGACTTAAAGCAAAACAGTATCCTTTTTATTGAAAACGTTGGCAATTTGGTTTGTCCTAGTTTGTTTGACCTGGGAGAAACAAAAAGGGTTGTTATCATCAGCGTTACCGAAGGCGATGACAAACCTGCCAAGTACCCCACCATGTTTGAAACAGCACACCTTTGTCTTATCAATAAAACGGATCTCCTCCCCTATGTCGATTTTGACACAGCCAGGTTCAAAGAAACAGCCTTAAAGGTAAATCCTCAGCTTGAGTTTATTACGCTAAGTGCGAAAACCGGTGAAGGCATGCCCGAATGGCATAATTGGATGCGTAAATTGAAAGCATAAGAAGCTGATTGACAATTTTTAGATTTTTTGATATAAAACAGACGTGCAGTATGTTTTATATCAAACAAATTGCCGTAAGAGATCAATCGTTTAGTTGATAAAGTTTCACAATGTGAATTTTTTAACAAAAATACTTGCGCATGTTCTGCTGAGGTATTAGCTTTGCTGCTTAGCATTTTACAATTAATCCAATTTGCCTACTTTGAATGCCCTGATGAAACATTTACCACATAAAACAATTGAACGACTCAGCCAATACCGCCGGGCTCTTTTGTTATGTCACGAAAAAGGGAAAAGCCATATTTATTCCCATGAAATAGCCAAGATTCAGCATATTACAGCAGTTCAGGTTCGCCGCGACCTTATGTTAATTGGTTATACCGGCACCTTACGCAAAGGCTATAATGTTAAAGAATTGATCGACCTTATTGGAATCATCATCGATTCGGAGGACGGACTGCATGTGGCCATTATTGGTATGGGTAATTTGGGAAGAGCACTTATTAATTACTTTGCCGGAAAGCGCTCAAAGCTAAAAATTGTTGCCGGTTTCGACACAAATCCCGATAAGATAGGCAATACCATGTCGGGGGTTCCGTGTTACAGTATTGAAGACATGGCAAAAATAGTGCTCGAAAATGACATCAAAATAGGCATTTTAACAGTGCCTGCCGATCATGCAATAGCTACTGCCGATCTGCTTGTAAAAGCCGGTATAAAAGGAATCCTGAATTATACACCTAAACCCGTAAATGTTCCCAAAGAAGTGTATCTTGAAGAGTATGATATGATTACAACTCTCGAAAAGGTAGCTTTTTATGTGAAATTACAGGAAATGGACGAAGAATAAGCTAACAATTTGCTGTATTGTTTATTCTGTCGGAAAATAAAAAAAAGGAACAAGCAAATGATTGTTCCTTTTTTTAACTAAATCCAATAGGTTTAAACAATAGTTATACGTGTTCCACCATCATCAACTCCCAGTAGTGTTGATTCGGTAATGATGGTATCCTTGCCACTTCTTTCAACAAAATTTATTGCTGCCCTCACTTTAGGCGCCATGCTACCTTCCCCAAATTGTCCTTCTTCTAAAAATCTTTTGGCTTCGGCAATAGTCATCTTATCCATTGATTTTTCCTGAGGTGTGTTATAGTTGATACAAACCTTGGGAACATCCGTTAAAATAAAGAATTTATCAGCACGTATTTGTGAGGCCAATAATGAGCTGGCTAAATCCTTATCTATCACAGCATCGATACCCTGTAATTTGTTGGATTCCTTATAAAAACAAGGAATTCCGCCACCACCAACCGCAATAACGATATGGCCTTCGCGGGCAATTTTTTCGATCGTCTGCCTGTTGAAAATCACCAAAGGTGTTGGGGAAGCAACGACTTTACGCCAACCCCGACCGCGCGCATCTTCTTTAAATACCGACTGTGTTTCGGCGTTAATCTTGTCAGCCTCTTCTTTGGTGTAAAACGGGCCAATTGGCTTGGTGGGCATTTGAAATGCCGGATCATCTTTGTTCACCAATACCTGTGTGATAATTGAGATAATGTCTCTATCCATATCTTTAGCCATCAACACATTACGTAATTGTTGCTCGATTACATAGCCAATAAAACCCTGTGAATAGGCCACACTGATATCTAAAGGCATATCAGGCAAACCATAAAGTTTATTACCGGCCGTATTGGCCAAAAGTATGTTCCCAACCTGAGGGCCATTACCATGCGTAACAACAATATTGTAGTTTTTGGCCATTAATTTTGTCAAATTCTCACATGCCTCGTACGCATTGGATTCCTGTTCATCTATCGTTCCTTTTTGGTTGCTTCTTAATAATGCATTCCCTCCAAAGGCTACTACAGCTAATTTTTTCATATTTATTGTTCTGTTTTTTTGAAAGAGGACAAAAATAGAAAAATTATCGGGCTCAAGCGACTTCTTTTGTGATTATTTTAACAAAAGAATCAAAAGCTTGATAATTAACGAAATATTCACTTTCGCTCAATGTATATTTTTAAATATTTTCTTAATATTGTTGTGTAGAACTTGACCACAGAATCGATTCGATATTATTACTGACTTTAAAAATATTATACCAATGCCTTCCATCAGATTTTCTTTGTTATTGCTAACAATCCTAATGACAATAGCTGCATGCCAGGATACAGGCAACCGGAACAACTCAGATGCAAACGAATTTGATGTTGTATTTATGACCGATGTGCATGTGCTTGACGAAAGCGACGTGCTTCAAGGATACGCCCAGGCGATAAAGGAAGTGAATGCCTTAAACCCTGATTTTGTTATCAACGGTGGCGACATGATTATGGATGCCTTAAAAGTGCCCTATGATACAGCAGCACGTTTGCTATATCTGTTCGATTCGGTAACTTCAATGCTGGAAACTCCATTTTATCCTACGATAGGCAATCACGACATTTTTGCCTGGTATTTTGGCGATTCCCTGAAAAGCCATCCTGCTTATGGCAAACAGTTTTATACCCAAAATTTTAGCAAGGCATACTACACTATTGATCACCAAAACTGGCGTTTCTTTTTTCTGGATGGTATCACAAAAACCCCTGAACATAAATATATCGGACAAATCGACAGTTTGCAAATGCAATGGTTACAAAATGTGCTGGATACGACTTCTTCGGATAAGCAGCTTGCCATTGTTTCTCATATACCTTTTATCACTACAGGCTACCAAATATGGAAGGGGGCGCTCGAACCTAATCCACCACATGGGGTTGTTGAAAATTCAACAAGGGTATTAGAATTATTCAAAAATCACCAACTTCAACTTGTGTTGCAAGGTCATCTGCATATTTATGAGAAAGTTTTTATTAATGACATCTGGTTTATTACCGGTGGTGCGGTTTCATCACGTTGGTGGCAAGGCAAGAATAAGGGTTTGGAAGAAGGTTTCCTAAAACTGAAACTTGGTAATTCGGGTGTTATCGATGCAAGTTATCATCCCTTTGACTGGGAAGTAAATCAAACACAGTAGTGAACTTTCTGACTGTATTTTTGTTTAGTTTCTGAATTTAAACAAATCACATGATGAAAAAAACAAGCTTTTTATTGGTCGTAATAACCATAATGTTCACGAGCACGCTGTCTTCTCAAACCCTTAGTCTTAGTTCGCAAAATGAAAAAGCACTGCATGCGTTTCCGGAACTTCCATATGCCTATGATGCACTGAAACAAGCTATTGATAGCGAAACCATGAATATTCATTACAATAAACATTTTCGTGGGTATCACTCAAAATTCCTGAAAGCAATAGAAGGGTCTCCTCTCGAAAAACAAAGTCTGGAAGATATTTTTGCCAATGTTAGCAAGTATCCGGAAGCCGTGCGTAATAACGCCGGTGGATTTTACAATCATGCCATGTTTTGGACAATTATGTCACCCGATGGTGGTGGCGAACCAACAGGTAAACTTGCAGAAGCTATAAACAAATCGTTTGGCTCATTTGAGGCTTTTAAAACGGCATTTGAAAAGGCTGCGGCAAGCCGTTTTGGTAGCGGTTGGGCTTGGTTAAGCGTTGATGAGGGCGGAAAACTCTTCATTTCCTCAACCGCTAATCAGGATAATCCCTTGATGGACGTAAATGAAAAACAAGGCCATCCGATTCTATGCCTGGATGTGTGGGAACATGCCTATTACCTGCGTTATCAAAATCAGAGAACTTCCTATATTGGTAATTTTTGGAAAGTGGTTAACTGGGATGAAGTTGCCAATCGCATGAAGAAATAAGAAACATTATAAGATGAAAAGTCCTGAATTAAAATTCGGGACTTTTTTTTGTGTTTATATTTTCAAAAAGTAAACTCAAATTAGGTTGCTATTATACATTCATAAAAGAATGCCGCACAATTATCAGTCTGGTGATTGTTGGTTTGAATGCTTTATCTGTGAGCGATTTAGATAAGAAAGGGACAAGATCGATAAAAAAAGCCATCAACAGTGAAAGACTCTTATGGTTAATTTTCACTCCCAACGAACACAGTGCAAATTGCTATTTATTTTCCGGCCATAAAGTGTGTGTTTAGTTCATAATGCTTGATTATGGACAAACACTATTTAATTACAGCATCGCTATTTTAACTCTATTTTGCTAATTTCAAGTGCAAATGATTCTGCTGTTTCGTTTCCAATGAGCACGCTAATTTCAGCAATGGTTTCTGCTGCAAAATCGGGTATATTAAGCTTTTGGCCTCTGAATGATGCAAACATTTTATTCAGTGGAATTTCAATTTGCTGCCATTCACCGCTTGTCTCAAAATAGCTGATGTAGGAATGTCTGTCTGACAACTCCGCTTTAACCCTGAATTGATACTTTTTTCCATCACCTTTGAGGTATAAGATGATATTTTCATAGCCGGCAATCGGTATTTGTTCGAACTGATACCGGACTGAGGCAAAACCGCCGTAGTTTTCGAGAGATACATCACCACTAAGAACAGCATTTCCTGCATCATTAAGGTATATTTTACTTTGCGACTTCCCTCCCATCACCCCATCATTAATAATGACCCATTGTGACAAGGAACTTCCGGAACTAAAATCAACAAGCGTTACTGGATTCATCATAGAAAATGTAAACAAAATTAAAAATAGTTGGTTCATAGTAGCTTAAGTATTAGTTAAATAAATTCTTAACCAAACAAGCCTTTGACTAAACCACCATCATGGCTAAAACTTTGGCCGGTAACAAATCCTGAAAGCGGCGACAACAACCAGGATGCCAATACAGCCATTTCTTCAGCTTTTCCCATGCGTTTAACAGGAATGCTACTTTCAAACACCTGTCTGGCCTGTTCTTCAGAAATATTTTCTACAGCGGCCTTCTTAACAAAAAGTCTTTGCATGGCAGCCGTATCATGGTAACCCGGAGATAAAATATTCATTGTTATTCCTGTTGCAGCCATCTCCTGCGAAGCTGTCTTCACAAATCCAGTAACAGCAGCTCGGAGGGAATTACTTAATACCAGATTTTCAACTGGTTGTTTCACAGAAACGCTTTCGACAAAGACTAATCTGCCATACTGCTGTGCCTGAAACACCGGTAAAAATTTCTGTGTAATTTCCACTTTCCACCGAACAATAGCGCGGTAGGCTTCGTCCCAATCGTCCAGACTGGTTTCCATAAAAGCCTTTGCCGGCGGGCCACCTGCGTTTACCAACAAACCACTTATTCTTCTGTTTGCTGTTACTGCTATCAATTTATCGATCGTTGAAGAATGTGTAATATCTTCGGCCAAAATTTCCAAATTATTTCCGGCTTCGCTCCTGAATGCCTCTAATACAGCTTCTGTTCGTGCCACTGCCAGCACTTGCGCTCCCTCGGCTAAAAGTCTTTCGGCTATGGCTCTGCCAAAACCGGTGCCGGCAGCGGTAACAATATAGAAACGATCCTTAAGTTGTAAATCCATTGTGTAATATATTTATGCTATTTATTGACTAAATTCGTGTTTCAGATTATAAATGTACGCTTTCGCACTGAATTTCATGAATAATCTTTGTTGAATCTGGTTGGCTAAATTACAAAAGCAAAAGAGAAATAAGCAAGTTCAAAGTATGGAAACACAGGAATAATTGTATTTTTGCGCCCTAAAACAATGGAATGAAAACTACTGAACGCTCAACACTCATTAAAGGCTCTATTGCCATTGCCATTTCAGCAGTGCTGTGGGGTGTTGATGGCGTTGTTTTGACCCCTCAATTGTATAACCTGGATGTTGGTTATGTGGTTTTCATCTTGCATGCATTTCCTTTTCTGCTGATGCATTTGTTCTTTGCCCGACAATATCGTTTTATCAAAAAAATGCCCAGACAGGATGTTGTTACATTTCTGTTAATCAGTTTATTAGGAGGGTCGATTGGTACACTGGCAATTGTTAAGGCATTGTTTTTGTTAAACTTCAATCATCTTTCGGTGGTGGTGCTGCTTCAAAAACTTCAACCTGTGTTTGCTATCTTATTGGCGCGCACACTTTTGGGCGAGCAGCTAAAACAGCGCTTCGTTCTATGGGCCTCACTGGCCATTTTTGCCGGATACTTCCTCACTTTTGGTTGGGCTTTGCCCGATTTCAATGCAGATAAAAATACAATTTATGCTGCTCTGCTGGCGCTTTTGGCTGCTTTTTCCTTTGGCAGTTCCACTGTGTTATCCAAAAAAATTCTGGGAAATTACAGCTTCATAACCTCCACTTTTTATCGTTATGGCTTCACAACCCTGATTATGCTGCTTTATATGGTAGTTTTTGGGAATTTCGGACAATTTCAACAGACTACACCCACTAATTGGCTATTTATCATCATCATAGGACTCACAACCGGTTCGGGAGCGATATTCCTGTATTATTATGGTTTGCGAAAAGTAAAAGCCATAATGGCAACAATCAGTGAGCTCATGTTTCCGCTGTCTGCCGTGATTTTTGATTATTTGATAAACGGCAGCGTGCTCTCTCTGGTACAATGGATTGCAGCTGCCCTGATGCTCTTTTCGATTTTCAGGCTGAATGCCGAACCTGAAAAAGTCAGCTAAAAATTTTCTTTTTTATAATTTTCCCTGTTTTGTTTCGTATCTTAGCAATGACAAATTAAAAAAGAAAAACCATGTCAGATGACTTAAAACTTGTATATACCGGATCTGTAATAGAAGCCGGATATTTGGCCGAATTGCTGGAAGAGAATAAAATTACCAGTATTTTAAGAGACACACTCGGAGAAAGTTTGATCACAGGCTGGGCATCCGGTTCGCCAGAAGATTCAGCCAGACTTTACGTTGAAACGACTTACGCCGAAAAAGCCAAAAAAATTATCGAAAACTATTTGGCCTCCAGATAATTATGGATAGTTGCCTGCACGCTTATTTCGTTCAGAACAAAGAACTGATAAGCAGCTGTGATTTCAATGTCGAAAAACTTGACAATCAGGGCTATGTGTATGAAGTTGTTCGCGTAATGCAAGCTGTTCCTCTTTTTTTGGAAGATCATCTTAAAAGGATGTACAACTCTCTTGCTCTGGCTAATTCCGAACCAAAAGTGAGTTCTGATTTTGTAAGAAATAGTCTGCTGAAATTGATCAGCTTCAATAAAGTGGATTATGGAAATATCAAAATTATTATCGGAAACCCGCAGGACGCTCACAAACCGTTTTATGCCGCCTGGTTTCAACCCCATTTTTATCCCTCCGATGCAAATTACGAACAAGGTGTTAAAGTTGCTTTTTTGGAGCATGAACGACCTGATCCAAACGCCAAAATATGGCGCACAAACTATCAGGAACTGGTGCGGGAAACAAAGCTCAGGCAAGGTGTTTTTGAATTGTTGCTCAGCAATGACGGAAAAGTTACTGAAGGCAGCAAGTCCAATATATTCCTGATAAAAGATCAAACAATTTATACACCACCTGAGCTTGAAGTATTAAATGGCATAACCCGGCAGAAAGTAATTTCACTGGCCAATCACAACAATATTCACTTGGTCGAAAAATCGGTCAGTAAGGCTGATATTGCAGCTGCTGATGCACTTTTTTTATCAGGTACTTCACCAAAAATATTGCCGGTCGCCATGATCCTTCCCGATAAGCAATTCCAAACAGATCATCCTTTGTTGCGAAAAATGATCGGCCTTTATGATGCACTGATCGAAAACTATATCAATGAAAACAAACCACAACAGTGATCCAATTTTTGTTTATGTTTGTAATTTAAGCTTTTAGCATGAAGAAATTGTTTAATCTTTTTGTACTCTTCCTTTTTTTTGCAGCAACTATTTCTGCACAAACTTTTGATTATAAAAACGTCTGCCTGACTTCTGATGAACAAAAATTAGCCGGTCTAATTAATGCTTTCAGAAAGGAAAACAAAAAAAGCACGCTTCCATTATCAAAAGCTTTAACGATTGTTGCCAAAGCACATGTTACGGATCTTCAGGAAAACAGACCCGACACAAGCATCTGTTTAACAGGAAGTTGGTCGGATAATGCTGACTGGACACCTTGTTGCTACAACAAATATGTTTTGAATGAGGAATGTATGTGGGGAAAGCCAAAAGAGCTGACAGATTATCCTTATCGCGGCTATGAGTTAAGCTATTTCGAAGAAGGCATCATACAAGTTGACAGCCTTTTTAACATTTGGATGACCAGCGAAGAAACAAAAGACATGTTGTTAACGCAGGGTAATTTTAGCCCGAAAAAATGGGAAACCATGGGGTTAGCTGTAGGCGAGAATTATGCCTGCATCTGGTTTGGACAACGTACTGATGCAGCAGGAAGTCCGCCAGCTTGCGAAACACTACAAGCAAAAAATCAAGAAAATGAAAACAAGCCTGTTGCTTCCGGCAGGCAGCAAAGCTATTACTTGATTTATGGTAGTTTCATATTGCAAGCAGACGCTGAAGAAGCCGTTAAACGCTATAACAAAAATGGTTTTACAAACGCTCAGATACTTCAGGCCGGACAACGCTTTCGCGTTGCATTAAATAAGTTTGCCAGCCTGAAAGCCGCAATGGATGCAAAAGAAAAGTTGAGTTCATCCTATCGTGAAGCGTGGATTTTAAAAGAGTAAAACGTTCAAGGCCGTGTTTTTTCTCCCTTAAAATCCGTTTTAATGGATTTGTCGGTTTTTTGATATCTAACTTTCAAACCATTTTAATTTTCGATTGTTTTCAATAGATGAAAGAAAAAATCGTCCTTTTTTGGTTTCGCCGTGATCTGCGTCTTGATGACAATCACGGCCTTTTTGAAGCCCTTAAAAGTGGATATAAAGTGCTTCCGCTGTTTATTTTTGATGAAGCTATACTGGACAAGCTTGAAAATAAGTCGGATGCACGTGTGAGTTTTATTCACAGTCGTATCCATGCATTAAACAAACAGCTTCAGGCATACGGATCGGGAATAAAAGTTTTTAAAGCCAACCCTGAAACTGCTTTTAAGGAGCTTATTAAAAGTTACAGCATTGAGGCTGTATATCTCAACAAGGACTACGAACCTTATGCGCTGCATCGGGATAAAGCAATTGGTGCCATTTGCAAAGAAAATGGCATTGGTTTTAACACTTTTAAGGATCAGGTTATTTTCGAAGAGTACGAAGTTGTCAAAGACGACGGAACACCCTATACCGTATTTACCCCCTACTCAAAAAAATGGAAAAATGCGCTGTCAGCTAACCCAATAATCCATTATCAAATGGAAAAACCTGAAGAAAAATACTTAGCATTTTCAGGAAAAATTCCTGATTTAGCGCAGCTTGGTTTCACACCTTCAGAAATTGCTATTCCTGAAGCTCACATTGACGAGTCGCGCTTGCAATCCTATGCCCAAAACAGGAATATCCCCGAAAAAGATGCGACAACACGTGTGGGTGTGCATCTGAGGTTTGGGACAATCAGCATTCGTAAATTGGTTACAATGGCCCTACCAAACAGCGAAAATTTCCTGAATGAGCTCATTTGGCGAGAGTTTTTTATGCAAATTCTTTATCATTTTCCTAAAGTGCAAGAAGGAAATTTCAGAAGCAAATACAACCTGATTCATTGGCGCAATAACGAAGCTGAATTCAAAAGATGGTGCGAAGGAAAAACCGGCTATCCAATGGTGGATGCGGGAATGCGCGAATTGAACCAAACGGGTTTTATGCACAACCGTGTCAGAATGATAACGGCATCTTTCTTAACCAAGCATTTACTTATCGACTGGCGCTGGGGCGAATCCTATTTTGCTTCAAAATTGTTAGATTACGAATTGGCTTCAAACAATGGAAACTGGCAATGGGCAGCTGGAACAGGCTGTGATGCTGCACCTTATTTTAGAGTATTCAATCCAACAGAACAACAAAAAAAATTCGATCCCAAAGGTCGCTATATCAAAAAATGGATTCCTGAAATTGAAGCGGCTAGCTATCCTAATCCTATGGTTGATCATAAATTAGCACGGCTAAGAGCGCTGGAAACCTATAAAACCGCCCTCAACTCCATAAATTGATATCTCAGATTTTTTTCGTTTTTTTGTGCCTTTATCTGTAAAATCCTTTAAATCACGCAATGAATAAGTTTACGCTGAAGGAAGTTTTAAGTCCCGAAGACAAAAGGAAATGGCTGGCCTTCCCTGCTCAGCTCTATAAAAATGATCCCTTTTATGTTCGTCCGATTGATCAGGACGTTGAAAAACTATTCGATAAAAAGCAAAATAAACTGCTCCGTAAAGGGCAAGCCATCAGGTATTTGCTTTATGATGAATCCAATGAAATTGTGGGACGGATTGCAGCATTTATCGACCCGAACACAGCAAAGAATAATGATCAGCCAACAGGCGGATGTGGCTTCTTCGATTGTATTGATGATCAGGCAGCGGCTACTATGCTTTTTGATGCTTCAAAAAAATGGCTTGCAGCGCGTGAAATGGAGGCTATGGATGGTCCGGTAAATTTTGGTGATCGCGACAGTTTCTGGGGTTGTTTGGCTGAGGGTTTTACCGAGCCGCTTTACAATATGCCCTACAATTTTCCTTATTACAACAAGCTTTTTGAAAACTACGGATTTAAAAACTTTTTCAATCAATACACCTATCAGCGCATGATTTATGATGGCGGACTTGATGAAAAGGTACTTGAAAAAGCGGAAAGGGTGCACCGAAATCCCGATTATGAATTTAAAATGATTAGCTGGAAAAACATTGATCAATTTGCAGACGATTTCATGGTCATTTACAATAAAGCCTGGGGAAGTATCCCCGGTGTAAAAAAGATAACACAGGTGCATGCCCTGGCACTGCTGAACCAGCTAAAACCTATTCTGGATCCGCGTTTGGTTCATTATGGTTATTACAAAAATGAACCGATTGCCTTTTTTATTATGATGCAGGATTTGAACCAGATTATCCGAAAGTTTAACGGTAAGCTCAACTGGTTCAATAAATTACGGCTAATGTTTGAACTTAAAACATTAAAACGATGCGACCGCATCATCGGACGAATCTTTGGAATCGTTCCCGAACATCAAGGCAAAGGAATTGATGGCGGTCTTATCATCGCATTCCAGAAAGTTGCCTTAAAAAAGGGCTTCCCCTATAAAGAGTTGCAGATGAACTGGATAGGCGATTTCAATCAACCCATGATGAAAGTAGTGGAAAGTATTGGCGGCGAAATTTACAAAACACATATTACTTACCGCTACCTTTTCGATCAATCAAAGCCATTTAAAAGAGCCACTAAAGGTCAATAAAACTCAGCTTTTCAGGCAATGTTCGTGTAAACAGCTTGTACGTCGTCATCTTCTTCCACTTTATCAAGAAACTTCTCAATATCAATCATTTGTTCTTCTGAAAATTCAACTGGTGAGTTGGGAAAACGCTGTAGCTTTGATGTAATAATTTCTATTTTCATATCTTCCAGCGCCTGGTGCAGGCTGCCAAAATTGGTGAAATCGGCATAGGCAAAAGCCCTCCCTTCATGCACTTCAATTTCTTCGAGGCCAGCATCAATAAGTTCTAATTCAAGTTCTTCAACGTCAAAGTCCTGCTTCATTTCAAACTCAAAAACAGCTTTACGCGAAAACATGAATTCCAGGGATCCGCTAGGAACAAAGGATCCGCCAGCTTTATTAAAATAGGATTTAACATTGGCAACGGTACGCGTTGTATTATCGGTAGCACATTCAACCATAACTAAAACCCCATGCGGCCCTTTGCCCTCATAAACAATCTCAACCATTGATTCGGCGTCCTTGCCCAAAGCCCGTTTGATGGCTGAATCAATATTGTCTTTTGGCATATTTTCGGCTTTCGCATTTTGGATTGCCTGCCTGAGTTTGGGATTTAAATCCGGATCAGGACCGCTCTCCTTAGCAGCAATAGTAATGAGTTTGCCCAGTTTGGGAAACACTTTCGACATTTTGTCCCAACGCTTTTCCTTAGCTGCTCTGCGATACTCAAACGCTCTTCCCATAGTTGTATTTTTTTTTAAATTCTTCTGCAAAAATAAGAAGAAGGACGCAATAGAAAAATATAAAAACGCGATTTATCTATAAACGAAAATCAGGTGAAAGAATGAATGCGCGATTTGATCGACAAATTTTGAAAAGTACTGAGAAATTCAGCTTTTTTATCGACTTTTGTTCATCGACTCATGTATCCTTAAATTCCTGAAAACATGCTTGAAACCTTATTACTTTTCGCCATTCTTGCTTTTGCGCTTACCATTTTAATTGTTTTGTTACGCCCAAAGAAGGACCAAGCCATAGATCAAACGCCTCTCCTCAATAAATTGGAATTCCTGGAGAAAAATCATCAACGCTTTGAAAACGAGCTTAAGAATGAGTTCAGGCAAAACCGCAGTGAGCTGGCTTCCAATTTGTCAGGCTTTCAGGGACAGTTTTTAGAGACCTTGAAGGAGATAAGCCGCAATCAGCAGGAACAGTTGAAAAATATCAGTGAAACCAGCCGTCAGTCGATTTTTAACCTCAACCAAACGCTGGAGGAGAAACTCGGGCAGCTTATCACCAGGAATGATGAGGCAGCGCGTGTAAGCCGAAGTGAGCATAGTAGCAATTTGAAACAACTCAACGAAGAAATTCGGCTGAAACTAACAGATCTCGGACAAGCCCAAAAAGATCAAAATACAACACAGGTAAAGCAATTAGAGCTTGTAAATCAAAAGCTGGAGGAGAAATTAGGACAGCTTTCTGAAAGGTTCCAGGCATATACCAAAGAAAGCCGCGATTCATTAGAACAATCGATGCGACACTTTCAAACGTCTTTTACTAATAATGTTAAGGAATTCAATGATTTACAGAAGCAGAAATTTAGCGATCTGGAAAAAAAACAAGACGCGCTCATCACTTCTACAGAACTTAAGTTAGAGAAAATGCGCGAAACGGTGGACGAAAAACTTCAGAAAACACTGGAGACACGCCTGGGGCAGTCGTTCGAACTCGTAAGTAAGCAGCTCGAAAGTGTGCAAAAAGGGCTGGGCGAAATGCAGACACTGGCCAATGATGTTGGCGGACTCAAACGCGTGCTTTCCAATGTAAAAACCCGTGGCGTGCTGGGCGAAATACAATTAGGAAATATTTTGGAACAAATTCTGGCACCCGAACAGTACGAAACCAATGTAAAAACCAAGCGTTCAAGCGGCGATCATGTGGAGTTCGCTATTAAACTGCCCGGCCGCGATGAAGATGGTGGAAGCGTTTACCTGCCCATCGATGCCAAATTCCCGCAGGAAGCCTATCATTTATTGCAGACTGCCTACGACGAAGGCAATATGGTTAAAGTGGATGAAGCCGTCAAGATTCTTGTGCGCTCTATAAAAACATTTGCCAAAGACATTCGCGACAAGTACCTCGATCCGCCTTATACCACCGATTTTGGTATCATGTTTCTGCCCATCGAAGGCTTGTATGCCGAAGTGATACGGCATACTGATCTGGTGGAGCAATTGCAACGGGAATTCAAAATTATTGTCACCGGTCCCACCACACTTGCTGCCATCCTTAACAGCTTGCAGATGGGCTTCAAAACGCTTGCTATTCAAAAGCGTAGCAGTGAGGTGTGGCGCATTTTAGGCGAGGTGAAAACCGAATTCGGGAAGTTTGGTGATGTGCTTAAAAAGGCCCAACAAAAAATCACGGAAGCCAATACCGAAATTGATCGCCTTGTAACAACCCGTACCAATGTTTTAACCCGAAAGCTACGTGCTGTGCAGGAGCTGCCTGCTGCCGAAGATAACAAACTGATTGATGAAGGTTTGCTTTTTGACGAGGAAAGCGAAAATTAACTCCATCGAACTCAACAATTCAGGCCGCCAACTGTTAGTGTTGCATGGCCTACAAAACCCCAATATTCCAACAATATACGTTTGAGAAGGTGCTTCATCTTTCGCCCGGAGAAGCCTATGAAATTATCCATTCGGGTGAAGCGGTTTTATTGGATGTTCGCGAAGATTGGGAAGTGATGGAAGGCCGACCTCAAATGGGCGATAAGGTAATTCATATCCCGATGTCGCAACTTGCCCAGCGTATTGAAAGTTTACCCACAGATAAATCACTGATAGTCATGTGTGCACATGGTATCCGGAGTGTGCAGGTTGTATCTTATCTGGCAGAGAAATATCAGCTTGACGTCATCAATATGGATGGAGCTTTTGAGCAGTGGGAAATGCAGAAATTACCCACATCAAAAGGACTGTATTGAGCTATTACCGCCACCTATTCACTTAAGCCATCAGCGAAAACAGCTCAGGTATTTCTACCACAATAAAAAGACTTACAGAACTTTTCAAACGAAAAGTGCAATAGCTGTTGCAAGCTCAATGCAATTGCTGCCTATAAAAACAGGAAATCAGTCGATGCGGAATTTTACTTCAAGGGTTTTTCTGCATAAACCGTCACAGAAAAAATACCTTTATTTTCCTTTTTAAATGCATCCAATTCTTTCTCATTCAAATAATTGAGTAACAATTCATCCGGCAAATCGATGCGTTTTTCTTTTTGGACTTTGAGTTGCTGAAAACCAGTTTGGTTGATGATATCCAGGTATGTTGATTTTTGGATAGCTCCAGACACACAACCGGCATACATTTCAGCAGCTGATTGAATAGTAGCTGGCAGCTCGCCTTCGAGCACGATATCAGAAACAGAAAAATGGCCACCTGGTTTGAGAATTCTAAAAACTTCCGAAAAAGCCTTTGATTTATCGGGCACCAAATTCAACACACAGTTGCTGACCACCACATCGGCCATTTCATCTTCCAGCGGAATACATTCAATGTCGCCCAATACAAACTGCACATTTTCGTAGCCAAGTTTACGCGCATGCGCTTCTGCAGTGGCAATCATTTTTTCGGTCATATCAATACCGATTACCTTACCGCTTGCACCGGTTTCAGCGCGTGCAACAAAGCAATCATTCCCGGCTCCGGAGCCCAGATCAACAACAGTATTGCCTGCCTTAATCATGGCAAAGGATGTAGGCAAACCGCAACCCAGACCCAAATCGGCATCAGCTGCATAGCCTTTGAGGTGATCGTAACGATCACTAAAAATGCTGTAATCCACATCATCGCAACAGGAGCCGGAACCGCAGCACGAGCTTTGATTCTGTGTTTTGGATTGATCTACGATGGCCGCATATTTTTCGCGTACCATGAGTTTTATTTTTTCAGGGTTATTCATGCTTTAATGTTTTATAAAATTTGAAAAAGTCATTTTTAATTTCATCCCGCACACGTCTGAAAACCGCTATGATTTCTTCGTCGGTGCCTGTTGCTTCGGCTGGATCATCGAAACCGATATGAATGCGATGTTTTACCTTTCCTGTAAATGCCGGGCAGCTTTCCTGAGCGCCTCCGCAAACGGTGACCACATAATCAAAAGCTTCATCCAGAAATACACTAACATTTTTGGGATTGTTCTCGCTTAAATCAATAAGCGCTTCCTTCATCACTTCAATGGCTTTTGGATGCACTTCTGTTGAAGGATTTGTTCCGGCAGAAACTACTTCTAGGCTTGGATCGAAAGATTTCAGAAAGCCTTCGGCCATTTGTGAACGACAGGAATTGCCAGTGCATAAGATTAGTATTTTCATAAGTTGCATTGGGGATTAGGATTGGCTAAAAGAGAATTGAAAAACACATCCAATTCCGACTTGATTTGTTGCAATCTTGCGTTGTCGAGGCAATAATTAACTTTCACGCCTTCAACTGTTCCCGAGATAAATCCGAGCTTTTTTAGTTCGGTGAGGTGTTGAGAAACGGTAGTTCTGCTTAAAGGAATTTCATTGGAAATGTCTCCGGAAATACAACTGCTCGACTGCGCCAAGTATGCTAGAATTGCGATACGGGCAGGATGTGAAAGTGCACGGGCTAGCTGTGCCAGCTGTTGTTGCTTCTCAGTAAAAAGTTCGGTCTTGAGCATTGATTTATATTTTATGTCGCAAACATACGACATAATTTGAATCCAGCAATGCAATCAACAAAAATTATTTATTAAATGAAATAGTGTAAGAATAAATTTGCTCTTTTGGTTTGCTGGCAGGTTTTGCAGCAGGCTGAGCTTTTGTTAAAGTATAATTTAACTTCTTTACCGGAAGTTTGAACCGGATATTGATTTTATTATGCACCAGCACTCTTTTACCGCGGTTACTAACTTTCTGGTAGTGCAGCAAGCCAACAACACGTATCGCTTCTTCGTCACAGCCGTATCCAATGCCATGGATAATGCTGGGATTGTGCACTTTTCCATTGTCATCGATATCAAAGCCTACCAACACTTTTCCTTCAATGCCAGCTTTTAGGGCTTCCTCCGGGTAACGGATATTTTCGCTAATAAACTTTGAAAGCGCAGCCTTACCGCCAAAATAGCGGGGCAAATCAAGGAATTTCTTTTCTTTCTTGTACGGCATTTTTTGTTTCAGTGTAAAACAAAGGTAAAGCTTTTGAATCAACTAATTTCAAGCAAAAAAAATCCCGGAACTAAGCGCTCCGGGATCAAACCAAAATGAGAAAACCTAAACCATTCTATTATTTGTCGATGGCACCGCCTTTGGCAGTCCATTCGTTGAATCCACCATCATAAACCTTCACATTGGGATATCCCAAAATTTCGGTCAATGCAATGTATTCTTTAGCAGTGCGTACGCCTGTTGAGCAATAAAGTATAACTTTTTTATCTTTGGTAACGCCGGCAGCTTTAAAAAGCTTCTCAAGATCAGCGGCTGCTTTCATCAGGCTTTTATCATCCTGAATGGTATTGTGATCAACGTTTACGGCACCTTTGATATGCCCTGTGCTTTTATTTTCTAACCCTTTGTATTCACCTGTTTCACGTGCATCAACAACAACAGAGCCTGCATCAGCCAAGGCAGCTTTTACATCGTCCATGCCAGCAATCATAGCCTTGTTTGGTGTTCCGTTAAAAGTAGTTTTCTTTACCATTGTTGGATTTTTAGTTACCGGCTTACGGCCAGCTTTCCAAGCGTTCATGCCACCATCGAGCACATAAACATTGGGCGCACCCATATATTTCAAAATCCATGCTACACGGCTACCATATTTCATCGAGCCTTCGTCGTAAACCACAATGGTTTTGCTTTCGGAAACACCATTGTCGCCAAAGATTTTTTTGATTTCATCATCAACAACCAATATGCCTTCGATGTCACCTTCTTTGAAAAAAGCTTTGTAAGGAACATTCACAGCATTGGTGATATGTACTTTACTGTAGTTGGGTTCCAGTTCGGCTGATACGACTATATAATCACTGTTTTTGAGGTTTTTTGCCAGGTCTGCTGCCGACATCAGCTGCTGAGCCGAAGCGGAAAGCATAAACGCAACAAAAAGCGTAAATATTAAACTTAATCTTTTCATAGTTTTTTAGTTTTAGAATTTAACTTGCAGTTGAATTACAAACTCATCATTTTTAATTTCGAGTGGTGTATTGCCCTCCTCTGAGCGGTAGATATAGTTAGCCTGCAAACGTGTCCAGTCATTGAAGAAATAATTGATTCCGAAGGTCATATTACTTTCTTTGTATTCCTGTGTGTTACCGGAATCAAAGAAATCGAAACGGAAAACAGGTTCCACATTCCATTTAGTGAGGTAGCTAAGTGTGGCATAACCACCACTACGTTCGTTACCCAGTTCGATCAGGTTTCCGGAGCATCCACCACCAAGATCGCGGTTGTAATTACCTTCATCATTGATGAACTCAGCTTCCAGTTTAAAGTTTTCATATTTAGCTGTAAGTTCGGCGCCAAAAGAAGTGCGATTGTCTGTTGTGTTGTTCAGCGAAGGATAACCGTAACGGAAGCTGGCACCAACGCGGATAAATTCGAAGGGTTTATAAGTTAAACGGCCTACGATATCTTTTTTCGTATTGTTATCAGCCCGAAGCAAACCACTTCCATTCATCAGCCCCAGCTGATAGGTAATTGCAGTTTTATCGCTGCCGCCCATCAGTACCATACCCATATCGCGGAAAGGTGCCACCATTTGCAAAGTTGCTGTTGAACGATAAACTGTTGTAAGGTTATTACAGGCAGTATTTACTTCAAGACCGAATGGTGTTTTAAAAGAACCAACGGATAAGCGCGCCCATTCGAAACGATCATAGGTGATAAAAGCATCGAGCAGGTAAGGATTTGGTGAAATAAAAGGACTCATTTCGAGCACAACATAATAGGAAAAGTCGTAAGGAATTTTTCCCATAGCACCAATACGTGCACGTTCAAAAGTGAAACTGTTAGTAGTAGGATCGGTCATATGATACTCATACTGTGATTGAAGGAATCCAAAGATTTTCATGCCTTCATCCGGAGCATCGCCTCCGCAGCCCTGAGCCGACACCTTAGTGCCGGCCAGTGCCACGATTATGCTTATTACAAGAATAATACGTTTCATAGCTTTGATTTTTATAATTAATTACCTGTTACAATTGGGTAATCATGCGACTCAGCACCTGCATCCCAACGGTTTGAAGTCCATGCGCTGTTATCGTGATAAAGTTTATTCATGCCAAACAACAAGCTTTTTGCATCATAACCCAAAACGCGCAGATAAGCTGTGATTGCGCCGGAAGTTTGACCGGTATAGCAATAAGTTACAACAGGTTTGGAAGCATCAAGGTAATTAACCTGGCCTTCAGAAACTAATAATGGATTGATACGATAAGCACCATTGATATGACCGAATCCAAGGTAATCAGCTTCGCCAAAGTAGTTGTTGATAAAGTAGCTACCAGGATTTTCGATCACATCAGTAGCTGTAGCTGTGGCAAAGCCGCCAGCCAAAACAGCCGCAACACGTTCTTTCAGGATATCAGCACCTGAGGTAGCAGTTACACCAGTAAGCTTAGGACTGGAAAATTCAAGGTTTGTCGGAGCTGCATTGCTGGTCCAGTTTGCATGACCTTCAGCCACATTTGCAACATTAGGAGTCCAGGCATCAAGTGAAGTATTCCATCCACTCATTCCCCATTTCAAAGCTTTGGAGGTGTGGCCTGCAAGGCGCAACAAGGTAGAAGCGTAAGTAGCAGTTTGACCAGTTTTGCAAACAACTAAAATAGGCTGTCCACCAGCTTGTTCTGCTGCAGTCAATATATTGGACAGGTCAACACGTACAGCGCCTTCAATATGTCCGGCAGCAAAATCGTCAGCTGAACGAATATCCATTATATACATACCTGAGATAGCACCACCTTCAGGAGCTTTCATTACAAAACCATCAAGGATTTTGTTAAGGTCCATATCATTGGCAACCAGATAAGAAGTCAACTCTTTCTGTGCATCAAATGTTTCCTCATCGTCTTTTTTACAACCAGTAAAGACAAAAGCTGGGATTAAAAATAACGTGATTGCGTAAATCATGAATTTTTTCATTGTGAATAGTTTTTAGTGAATTAATTAAATATTTGATTTTGTTTATGATTCGAGGGCTAACATCCGCCGCTGGAAGCGGGTTCTGAGGAATGTCCTCCCAATTTTTCAAGATTTTTTTCATACAGATCGGGATAGCTTACCTCCCACTCTTTCCACCCACCATCGAGGGCTTTTACATTGGTGTAGCCCATTTTGCTGAGGGTTTCAGTAGCCAAAACTCCGCGATCTCCTTTTTTGCAATACAGCACGATGATTTCGCCTTTTTCAGGCATATACAATCCGGCATTATCCCAGTATTCCTGCTTACCAATCTGGAATTCCAAACTTCCGCGTGGAATATTTACTGAACCAGGAATATAGCCATAGTAGTTTTCGATTTCCTGCCGCACATCAATGAGTGTGTAAATCTCTTCGCCATTCATCAGTTCGTACAAATCATCGGCAGTGATGAGCGTAACATTTTGTTTAGCAGCATCAACCATTGCCTCGGCAGAGCTGTAATCTTGTTTTTTATCGCAGGCATTCAAACTGAAAAACACTGCAAGTAGAAGGATGATTTTTTTCATTATTAAAGACTTTATAAGGTTAAGCATTAGGTTTAGTTTCGGCTTTGTGTTCTTCCTCTTCTTTCTCAAAACCGGTAATCATGGCTTTAATGTTAGACGAAACACTGTGGCCTGTGGTGGTCATATACATATGTACCAAAATAAAAGCAACCACCATAAAGGCGCCAATGGTATGCGTTACGGCAGCTGATTTGAGGCCGGCAGCATCAAGTGGATTTTGTGGATAGTGGTAATACATATACACCAATCCAGTGATGATTTGTACGGGAAAGATGAGAATCAATAATCCGGCATAAATAAGACGCTGCAATGGATTGAGCTTATTGTAAAGCGATTTTTTAGTCGGATGGGGATCTTTGCGAAAAATTCCCAGTGTATAATATTGAATCTGTTCTTTTAGCTTTTTGGTAGTAGGAATGAAATTCACATACTGATGGGAGAAAAGCATAAAGAGAATCGAAACCACCGCCAGACCCATAAATGCCCAGGCTGAAGAATTGTGTAGTCGCACAGAATTTTCAAATCCAAAAAGGCTGAAGTTACCGTGAATCTCAAATCCGGTAAGGATGAGCAGCATCACCAGCGCCATCTGGGTCCAGTGCCAGAAGCGCTCGAATCGGGTATATAATTTGAACTTTTGCATGACTTATTTAAATTTAAAAGGTGCTACAATACGGAGTATGGTGTGAATACTGATGCCAAACAGCGACAGGAAAATTAGCGCAAAACCACTGTAATCAACAGCTTTGTCATAGTCTCTGCCAGGCAGATAAAAGTCGTTGAGCGAGGCAATACGGCTGTTGTTTCTGCTGTGACAATCGGTGCAGCCCAACACTTCTTCTTTAGGCGAAACCTGGTGGTTCAAAGGCCAGAAAGCTTCGGTTTCAACAAAATCGTATTGTCCGCTGTAATCTCTTCCCCAATAATCCATGCCTTGCTGTATGGCAACATCCCAATCGAGATCGTTCCAGAAAGCGCCGTCGCCCTTTTCGGGACCCCATAAGTTTACTGAAAGTAATCCCTTATTAACAGGATCGTAGGGTTGGCGGCCACGATGAACTTTTACAGGCCAAATTTTTGCCGTAGAATCATTGTAGTCGCCAAATAAAGTATTAATCTTCACCGGGAATTCAGTGATGGTGTCATCAATCAGATAGTGATCCACAGTACCATTGAACCAATAATATTCAGGTTCAACCATGTTATCAAAAACAAAACGTCCTTTAATAGACAGGTAGCTGTAGTTGTGATCGGCATCATATTCCTTAAAGGCATTGCCGTTTTCATCTTTTTGTCCGGCAAGCGACCAGTCCCACCAAAGTGAAGTGGCATTCTTTTTGGCATAAACAGGTATATGACAGGTTTGGCAGGCAACTTTATGGCTGTGGTAATCAATCACACGGTCGTTGTGCGGTTTATCGGTATGGCATTGTTCGCAATTGATGCGATTGGTGTTTTCTGAGGATACAGAATAAGCACGTCCTTTGATATTGTGATTTTGTGTTTCATGGCAGTCAACGCAGGTCATATCTTTTCCATCAATGCCCATATGCACATCCAGGTTGCGATCGCCACGGAACATAGCTTCTTCCAGATCGCCATGCTTTACATTGTTACCACCGCCTCCGTAGAAGTGACATATTCCGCAGTTGTCACGATCAGGTATGCCAACGTTTTGCGACACATAATTATAATCCGGAACGGCATACTCGGCATTGGCTGTTTCTTCCGTGGCCGGCATTCCTGCTTGTCCCTTTTGTTTAAAATAGGTGTCGGTTTTGTCGTGACAAACCAAACAGTCGATATTATTCGGGTTGTCGAAGTCAAAGCTCTTGTCTTCCCAGCCGTAGCCGATGTGGCAACGCATACAGGAGCCATTATTGCCCGGAGCCCCGGTACAGAAGTTATTGATCAGGTTGATCTTTCCGATCTTCACTTCACCCCTGCCGGGAATATAAGCTTCACGCTCCCAAAGCCAGTGACTGCTTTGCATTAATTCATCATCCCGTTTATTGTGGCAGCTTAAGCACGCAGCCGTTACATCACGTGGATCTACAAAATCCTGCTGAAGGATTTCGAATTCGCTGTGGTCAACACTGATTATCTGTTCTGATTTATTGGTATATTCAAGAATTTCAGGCGTTTCCCGCTTTAAACCAAAATATACTGTTAAATAAATAACCAGTGCTGGCAAGATAAGTACCACAAAAAAGGTAGTGATTTTTTCAAGTACAGTTTTCATCATTGCGCATTGTTAAAAGGTTCACAACAAAAGTACTTGGTCAGTTAACATTCTCTTAACTTTCTCACAACAAGCTCGTCAAGCTGTTGAAACAAACTAGCCTTTAAAGTATTTGATTTAAATCAACAATACGTTTGTTGTAAAGCAGTATATTTGCCGTCAAGATATTAGCAAGGATTTATAAATGAATTCAAATCAAGACATTATACGGAACAGTTGCGCAATCGGCACCAATACACTTGAGTGTATTGAATTGTTAAATGATGAACAAAAGGCTTTTTTAGAATCTAAAACTGTACAGGTTTTTTACCAAAAAGGTGAAGTTTTAACCAAACAAGGTGCGTTCGCATCCCATGTAATGATTTTAAACCAGGGATTGGTTAAGACCTATATTGAAGGCAAAACAGATAATCTTATTCTGCAAATTTTCTCACCTGTAAATATTATCGGGCTTTCTACGCTCTTTGAAGGTAACGCTGTTTTTCATCACAGCACACAGGCATATATAGATACGCAGGTTAGTTTGATCGAAATCAGTGCTTTTAAACAACTGATCAATCAAAATTCAGGTTTTGCAACAAAAATAATCAGCCTTTTGGCTGAACAAAGTATTATTACCAACGGCAGGTTTTATTGCCTCACCAAAAAACAAACTTATGGCCGCCTTGCAGATGTGATTCTTTGTTTAGCCAACAGAATTTATAAATTACAGAAATTCCCCCTTCAGTTGAGTCGAAAAGAATTTGCTGAACTCTCGGGCATGTCGATCGAAAGTATTGCACGAATTCTTACCAAGTTTAAAAATGATGGATTACTTGAGATTAATAGTGAATTTGTAGAAATTCTGGATCTTGAAAAGCTTAGCAAGATTAGTATGCACGGCTAATTGAACGAATATACCCATATTTTTTTCGCTTCATATTCCTATAAAAATTTTATTTTTCCAAGTAGTTAAAAGCTATGCCGGCTTGCAGTATTTTTGTAGCCACTTTCCTTGAAATTATGGTAAACATAGATCTGGCTAAAATGCAGCAAATTGCTGATGCATTGGCCGATGAGGGCTGGTTTGCTCAGCCGGATTTCCTCACTGAAGAGCTGGCAAGCGCTTTGCTGAACATAACACGCCAAAACCGTGACAGCGATGCATTTAGGCGAGCCGGAATTGGCACCGGTACCAGTTTCCAGTTGAATCGCGAAATAAGGGGTGATTCAATTTACTGGATTAGCCGCCATCCACAGGAAAAGGCTTTAATTCAATGGGTTGAACTGATGAATCAAGTCCGCGAAGGCATAAATAAAGAATTATTTCTGGGACTCAGAGACCTGGAGATGCATATGGCAATTTATCCTCCCGGAACACACTACCAACGACATCTTGATCAGTTCAACGACAGAAGCAACAGGGTTTTGTCCGTCGTTCTCTACCTTACCCCTGATTGGCAAGCTGGCATGGGTGGAGAGCTGGTAATCTATCGTAACCCTAAAGAACCGGTAATTGTTGAGCCCAAAGCCGGAACCTTTGTTTGTTTTTTGAGCGACCAAATCGAACATGAGGTGTTAACAACTCATATTGAGCGTTATAGCATTACCGGGTGGATGCTTCGAAAACCAATTGGGCTGGGATTTTTATAGAAAATCTATACATACTGCCGCCACTTCATAAAAAAAGTAGCCTTCTCAATGGACGTGATGATATTGATATTCTCGATATAAACACCAGGAATATCAAGCTTTACAGGGCTCATATTAACAATTCCCCGTACTCCTGATTGGACAATGATATCGGCTGTTTGGCGGGTAAAAGCACCAGGAACATTCAAAATTACAAGGTTGACTTTTAGATTTTTGATCCCTTCATTTATCTTCCCGAAATGAAAGCGATTCAGATCCCCGCGTTTAATGCCATTACCCAGAGCTTCAAAATCGAAGATGGCAACCAGTCTGATCAACTCATTCTCATATTCATACAAAAGCGTTTCAGTAAACGCATCATTATCACCCACCAAAGCCATCCGGCATTTATCATAGGGATCCAATACGGCATTGATACTGTCAATCATATCCTGCACCTGATATCCTTTGCGAATATTGGAGGATTGACAACCAATCAACATCAAATCGCGACGAACCGATTCCTGTGTGGCGCCTGTTAATCGGGATAAATCAGAAGAGTTAATATGTGGGCCGCTTGTATAACGGTATTTTAATAAAAGTTGGCGGTACTGGCTCAAACGTTCTACAACTTTCCCTGACAAATCTCCGATTATTGGCATAAGACTAACTTTATGCCGCAAAAATACGTGAATTTGTTTACCTGTTAATAAATAAACAATAGAATTTCAAATTCAAATTTTCCATTTACACTATACAACTTAAAGCCAGTACCGCCAACAAATAGCAAAGGAATTAACACTAATTCCAGTCACGTTCAACATACACGGTATGCAAAAGCTTATGCGATTGATGCCCTAGCGGTTTTTCCAAAAACTCATCATAAATTGCAAGTATCTCGGGATTTTGGTGCGATTTGCGCAAAGGCATACCGGCATCCTCAGCATAAATAGCCTCTGCCCTTTTCTGTCTTATTTCAGCAGAGGTTGGCATGGGTTGTCCCCCGCCTCCCAAACAGCCTCCGGGACAAGCCATTACCTCAATAAAATGATAGTCAGCGCGACCTTCTTTCACTGCCTGCATTACTTTATAGGCATTGGTAAGTCCATGTGCTATAGCGACTTTTAATACAGCTCCTTCCAAGAATTTCCAGTTATCCTCACAACCTTCAATTTTTACTGCTGCTTCACGTACGCCTTCCATTCCGCGGGCTGGCTGAATATTCAGATTCTCAAAAGGAACCTCACGACCTGTAATTATTTCATAAGCCGTGCGCAAGGCGGCTTCCATAACGCCTCCCGTTGCACCAAAAATAACTGCTGCACCAGTACTTGTTCCCATAATGCTGTCGTAGGACAGATCTGCCAGCGCAGAGAAATCGATACCGGCCATTTTTATCATCCGTGCTAACTCACGTGTTGTCAACACATAATCTACATCCTTGAAACCACTATCGCGCATTTCTGGTCTGTCGGCCTCATATTTCTTTGCTGTGCATGGCATAACAGAAACAGACACGATATTGGCAGGATCCAGTTTACGTTTCTGTGCATAATAGGTTTTGGCTAAAGCGCCAAACATCTGTTGTGGTGATTTACAAGTAGATACATTTGGTAAAAATTCCGGAAACTTGTGTTCAATAAATTTTATCCATCCCGGTGAACAAGAGGTTGTCATTGGCAGCGCGCTTTGGGTGTCGCCATCAACCAGCACTTTTTTAAGCCGCGTTAGCAACTCGGTTCCCTCTTCCATAATGGTGAGGTCAGCCGTAAAATCTGTGTCCAGCACAGCATCAAAGCCAAGTTGCTTGAGTGCAGCCACCATTTTTCCTGTAACACGTTCACCAGGCGCAAAACCAAGGCCTTCGCCCAGCGCGATACGCACTGCCGGAGCTGTTTGCACGACTACATGTTTGTTTTTGTCATGTAAGGCATGCATTACTTCCGTGATATAATTTCGCTCTGTAAGTGCACCGGTTGGACATCTATTCACGCACTGACCACAATTGGTGCATACCACATTCGCCATTGGCTTGTCCATGAATGCAGAAATCTTTTGTTCGCTGCCTTTGTTTGCAACTGCCAAAGCAGAAATATGCTGTAACTGACTGCATGTGCGCACACAACGCTGACAACGGATACATTTGCTGTCGTCTTTTATAATTGATGAAGATGAAGCATCAATGCTATAATGCTGTAATGCCGGCAGAGGAATAAGTTCTGAGGAACTGAAGACATATTTGGCTGCGAGCTCCTGCAATTCACACTGGTTATTTTTATAACAATTAACACAGTCGGAACGATGTTCGGACAACAAAAGCTCCAGAATATCGCGGCGAGCCCGTTGAACCTTCGCACTATTTGTACTAATTTCCATGCCTTCGGAAACTGGCACAGCACAGGAAGCCTGTAAAGTACGTGCACCAAGCTGTTCCACAACACACACACGGCAATTTCCTGCAACACACAGATCGGGATGATGACATAATGTTGGGATTGAAATGCCCGCCTTTTTTGCGGCATCAAGAATAGTTTTTCCTGCTTCAATTTCTACCGGAATAGAATTGATTGTGAGACGAATATTTTGCATCAGACAATATTTTTTTAGTAAATAATTTCTTCCTTAAACTCTTCAACAATTGAATCGAAGGCATTGCCAACAGACTGACCCAGACCACATTTAGAGGCTAACCTCATCGTATCAGCAATTCTAATCAGTTCTTTTAAATAGGATGCAGGCTTTTTTCGTGCCTTGATGGCTTCGATGCCTAAAAGTAATTGCTGACAGCCAACGCGGCAGGGTGAGCATTGGCCACAAGACTCTTCAACAAAAAACTCCAGGTAGTTATGTAATACATGGTACATCGAACGGTGACTATTGAACAACATCATAGATCCACCAGTCGGTATGCCTTCAAAACCAATAATCGTTTGGTCGAACTTGCGCCGGGGAACACAAAAGCCTGATGCTCCTCCCACTTGAACTGCTTTGGTATCTCCATCGCCAAATTCAGCAACAAAATCAGATAATTTCATACCCAGCTCTAATTCATAAACACCCGCTTGTGGGGTGTCGCCTGAAACAGAAAACAGTTTAGTGCCCGCTGATTGTTCGGTACCGAAAGCGGCAAAAGCTGCTGCACCTAAATGACTGATAAGTAGCGCATATACCAGTGTTTCCACATTGTTTACAATCGTTGGTTTATTGTTAAATCCTTTTGCAACAGGAAATGGCGGTTTATTGCGCGGTTCGCCCCGTTTGCCTTCCATTGATTCAATAAGTGCTGTTTCTTCGCCACAAACATAGGCTCCGCTACCCATCCTTATTTCCAGGATAAAATCAAGTCCTAACTGCTTGAATGCCGTATTCATGTCATCAATTTTCAGCAACAATGAATTCCGCATCCAGCTGTATTCGCCACGCAAATAAATTATTCCATGACGCGCTCCGGTAACATATCCGCCCAGTGCCATGCCTGCAAAAACCTTATCTGCAGCCTTTTCAAGGATGATGCGATCTTTGAAAGTACCCGGCTCGCCTTCATCTGCATTGCAAACGATGTATTTTTCGTTTCCCGGCGCTGATTTTGCAAACTTCCACTTCAATCCAGTGGGAAATCCTGCACCACCTCTTCCACGCAGCCCTGATTCGATAAGCTCGTTGATGATCTCATCCTTTTCGCGTTGCAAAGCCTCCTTGAGTAAGGATAGCGTGTCGTGCTCGCGTCCAAATATTAAATCCGTTTTCCTTAAGGTAGAATTGTTCGTTAAAGTTTCCATTTTAGTTTTGTGTAGGGTTAAAACTCAATTTCGACTGGCTCGCCTGTTCCAGGTATTTAGAAATAATTCGGGTGGCCTTCTCCGGAGTTAAATCGGTATAAACCTTATCATTTATCAACATGGCGGGCTCATGATCACTCCATCCAATATCATTTACTTCCTCCAAACTAAAAAGTCCGTCAGCAGTTGTTTCTCCCGGCTTAAGGTTTAACTGATCAGAAATTGCCTGCAACACTTCCTGGCTTCCTTTCATCCTTGCAATAATCGACTTACAAACTCTAATCACATAAATTCCACGCTTTTGAGTTGGCAAAAAACTATAGAATGATGCTGTACCATATACTTCTGCTGCCGACAGCTGTAAGGCATTGGCAACCTTAACCATATCATCATCAGAAAGGTAGCTTTGTTTGTCCACGATTTCCTGGAGAATTGGCATCAGTTTTTCCCGTTCTGTGCCATGGTGGTTTACAATCTTAGTTAAAGCGAATTCTTCCATATTTCCCAATTTTTATTTTAGTGTTAATTAGTTAACAAATAAAAGCATTTACACATGCCTCCTACACTAAATTATCACTTTTAATGGGACTGAAAATGTAAACCGGATTTTTTTTTAGTCTTTCAATAACTGGATATACTACTTAATATCAATATATTAAAAATATTTTATAGCTATTTTTTAAAAACTCCACTTGAGAAAGTGTTAATCCATTAAAAATTGAAGAAATCAAATTAGCCAGATGAACTAACAATTACAGCAATAGGGAAAGGCTAATTTTGTGTTAAATATTTCACAAATAAAACTGAGACCAGCTTTTACTATACCAAGCGAGAAATAATCTCAGGCTGAGGTTAATATTGAGGTTGAGTAGATTTTCCTTCTTAACCTTAACCTCAATTCTATTCATTTTCCACAGGTTTGATGAGAAGCACTTTTAGATCAGGCGGAGTTGGTGGTTTTATATCTCCGCCTCCCATACCCCAAAATTTGGGGGCTTCGGCCCGGAGCTGTGTCAAGTGATGGCTTTGATTATCAAAAAAAAACACTTCCTTTGCCTCTAATATCCAGCGCCTTAAATAAAGCGCGAAACATTAATCACTTACTTAAGCTGCCGCAGAATATCAGCAAAAACAGTAGGTTCAACAGGTAAAAGCCTGCCATTTATATCTGGTTCAACGCCCAGCTTTATTTCGTCTTCGGCTAATTCCTTGCACCAATTCAAAAATTCATTTATCGGCATGAATTCGACAGCATAATCACTCCACTCCTCTTTTGATGCCTCGGTGCAGGCTTCTTTGCTGGACCAAACAGGCATATAGGCATTGCCCAACTTATCTTCGACCATTGCAAATAAACCATCATCGGCCTGAAGCAACCAAATTTGCTCGGCAGCACTTATCGCCTGAATAAATTGTTCAAAACGTTCGCTATCAGTCATATTTATCATTTTAAAGCAAAATTACTACTATTTCAATGCAAGCCGTCCTGATTAACCCAGTTCATCCAGCTCAAGCCAGCGCATTTCTTTTTCATCAATTGTTAGATTAATCTCTTCTATTCGTTTGGCAGCAGTTTCAATATCCTGATAATCAGATAATGTTGAGAGTTTTTCTGTTAGCTGTCCTTTTTCATTTTCCAGCTTTTCAAGCTCGCCAGCCAGTTTTTCAAATTCTTTCTCCTCTTTATACGACCTTTTCTTGCGTAACTGCTTAGGTGTTGCGTTTCGCTGTTCTTTTTTTTGTTGACTTAACTGAGACGCCTGTTCCTCTTTTTCAATCCGTTGTGTCTCTTCTATTCTGCTTTTGTACTCAGAATAATTGCCGACAAATCCCCTTATTACCCCCTCTCCTTCAAACACAAATAACTGATCTACAACTTGATCCATAAAATAGCGATCGTGCGAAACCACAATTAAACAGCCTTTATATTGCTGCAAAAATGCTTCAAGAGTCTGTAAAGTGAGCAAGTCGAGGTCGTTTGTTGGCTCATCGAGAATGAGAAAATTTGGATTACGCACCAACACGGTTAACAGATAGAGCCTGCGCTGCTCACCTCCGCTAAGCAATGAAACCTGCTGTTGCTGCATTTTAGGAGGGAATAAAAACCAGGAAAGCAATTGTGAAGCCGTCAGGCTGCGACCGTCACCCATGGGCAGCACTTCGGCAATGTCTTTAACTACTTCAATGACTTTTTTCTCACTCGAAAACCGAAAGCCCTCCTGCGTATAATAGCCATAAACTACGGTATCGCCGCTTATAACCTCTCCCTTGTCGGCTTTTTCTTTTCCGGTAATAAGGTTTAAAAAGCTTGATTTACCTACCCCATTCTTTCCAATAACGCCAATTCGTTCGCCTTTGGTAAACAGATAATCAAACTCATCAAGTATAATATTATCACCATAGGATTTGCTTACTTGTTTCATTTCCAATATCTTGCCACCTAAACGCTGCATGCTTACTTCAAGCTGAAGTTGCTGCTGGCTTCTTTTTTGATTTGCCCTTTCTTTCAATTCATAAAAGGCATCAATGCGACTTTTCGATTTGGTGGTTCGGGCTTTTGGCTGGCGACGCATCCATTGTTGCTCATGTTTCAATAGTTGTCCGGCTTTCTCGGCAGCAATGCGCAGATTTTCTTCGCGTTCCTCGCTTTTACGCAGATAATACCCATAATTGCCTTTGTGATGAAACATTTCACCCTGATACATTTCAAGGATATTGTTGCAAACACGGTCCAAAAAATAGCGGTCGTGTGTAACCATCAATAGCGTGATATTGGCCTGGCTCAAATAGCGCTCAAGCCATTCTATCATGCCAATATCAAGGTGGTTAGTCGGCTCATCAAGCAAAAGAAGTTCCGGTTCATCAAGCAATACCAATGCCAATGCCAATCGTTTTCTCTGACCACCCGAAAGGCTGTCAATTCGTTGATTGAGATCGGTAATTTCAAACATGGTGAGCAATTGCTTCATGCGCTGATCATAATTCCAGGCCTGCAAGCGATCCATTTCTGCAGATGCATTTTCCAGACTTTTTGCCGTTTCGGCAGATGAACTGGCCTGCTGCTGAACTGCTGCTTCATAGTTTCTAATTGCCTGCATCAACTCAGTATGCCCGCTATTGATAAGCTCTTCGATACTTAAGTTGGGATCAAAATCGGGCTGCTGCTCCAAAAAACCAATCCTAATGCCATCGGCATAGGTAATGATGCCTGTATCCGGTGTGTCTTTTCCGGTAAGCAGACGCATCAAGGTTGTTTTACCCGTTCCATTGGCAGCGATCAGGGCTGATTTATCGCCTTGCTGCAGCCCAAAACTCAAATTTTCAAAGAGCGCTTTGTCTCCAAAAGACTTAGAAATAGAATCAACAGAAAGTAGGTTTGTCATCGTGATCGAGCCGTAGTTTTTATGAGATGTTGTTAATGTGCTATATTAAGTAACACGCTTAATTTGTGAAAGTTAAAGCGTTTAATTGTGTCAATTATGAAATGTTATTTCATGCTGGAAAAAGGAGAATCAGGTTCTTTTGCCATGTGGTTAAAGACCAATTTATCAACCAAAGAAGGGGCTATTTTGTTTAGAAAAACCGTCAGCTTTCCTTGTCGGGTCAGTACCAATGATCGTTTTCTTTTTTCGATGGCATTCAGCAGATAGTTGGCAACGTCCCGGGCTGTCATCATCTTGGCTTCATCGCGCGGCGATTCTCCCTGCTGACTCCCATCAGCGGCAAGCGCGGTATTCCTGATATTTGATGCCGTGAAACCGGGAAAAGCCATCAAAACATGTAATCCGGTATGCAGGTTTTCTATGCGCAAGGCTTCCATAAAACCCAGAATAGCAAATTTTGAAGCAGAATATCCGGTGCGGCCGGGCAATCCTTTTAATCCTGCAACAGAAGAAACTGCCGAAACGCTCCCATGCTGCTCAATAAGATGAGGCAATGCATATTTTGTGCAGTACACAGTTCCCCAAAAGTTTGTGTCCATAAGCTTTTTAATAACCGACAAATCCGTTTCATTGAATAATGCACGCATCGAAACGCCGGCATTATTAATCAAAACATCTATCCTGCCAAAGGTTTTTAGGGTTTCTGCTACCAGATTTTTGCAATCAACCTCTACACTTACATCGGTTTTCAAATAATGCACTGCTGCTCCCTTAGCTTTTAGCTCAGTCGATAAAACTTGAAGTTTTTGTTCGTTACGTGCTGCCAATATGATTTTTGCACCGCGCGATGCCGCTTCAAAAGCCAGTGCCTCACCTATTCCTGAAGAAGCGCCGGTAACGATAATTACTTTATTTTTTAAGGTATTCATGGTATTCTTTTCAGATTCAAACCTGTGAAATAGTCAGCTGAGCTTGAATTTCGACATTCAAAAACAACTTTTGCAAAAGTAATGGCTTTTATCAATTGCACTGTGATAAAGCTGGCCGCATCATGTGAAAAGTTCCATTTTTCATTTTGAAGAATCGCATTCGGGTCGTTGTTATACCGCTTTCAATAAGATGAATTGAAATTTTATAAATTTTGATAGCTTTGCTGGAAAAATTATGCTCTCGAACCGGCAATTATTTCAGTTACATTTGGGGCTGCCTTCAGTTGTAGATCACCCCCTGGAAATCACGCACGCCAAAGGGATTTATCTTTATGACGATCAAGGCAATGCCTATGTTGACCTTGTTTCCGGCGTTTCGGTAAGCAATACAGGGCACCTCCATCCCCATGTGGTTAGTGCCATAAAAAACCAGCTCGACCGCTATATGCATACCATGGTTTACGGCAAATTTGTACAATCACCGCAAACCCAGCTCGCTGCCAAACTCACCTCCTTGTTGCCGGAATCCCTGAGTTCGATCTTTTTTGTAAACTCTGGAAGCGAAGCCATTGAAGGCGCCTTAAAACTTGCCAAGCGTGTTACAGGCCGTATGGAAATGATTAGTTTTAAAAATTCTTATCATGGTGGCACTGCAGGAGCACTTTCAATGTTAGGTAACGAAAATTTAAAGCAGGCTTTCAGGCCATTACTGCCGGGAATAAAACAAATTGAATTCAATAATTTTGAGCAAATCGAGCAAATTAGCTGCCGCACAGCCTGTGTTTTGATTGAACCAATACAGGCCGAAGCAGGGATAATTCTACCGACTGAAGGTTATTTAAAAGCAGTTCGAAAACGCTGTGACGAAACGGGTGCTTTACTAATTTTCGACGAAATTCAAATGGGATTTGGGCGCACAGGCCGCCTTTTTGCTTTCGAGCATTTCGGCGTAATTCCCGATATTTTGTGTATGGCCAAAGCGATGGGTGGCGGATTGCCTTTGGGAGCCTTTGCCGCATCAAAAGCTCATATGCAAACCCTTACCAACAAGCCCGAATTGGGCCATATCACAACTTTCGGCGGACATCCTGTAAGTTGTGCAGCATCATTGGCATCTCTTGAAGTCCTGCTCCAGGAAAACCTTATTGAAAATGCCGATAAAAAAGGCAACGCCTTTGAAGAAGTGCTCCTTCCGCTACCCATGATAAAAAGCATCCGACGCAAAGGGCTGATGCTTGGTATTGAGTTGGAACCATCCATCCCCATTGGAAAATTATTGAAACACCTTCAACAACATCGGCTAATTGTAGATCAGTTTCTTTTTCACGAACACGCCTTTCGTATTGCTCCTCCGTTAACGATCACTGAATCAGAGATTAAAAAAACTTTGGATATGCTACTTGAAGCTTTAAACGCATTCAAATATTGAATCTATTCGAAAAATACTATGAGAAAAATTATTTCGGGCATCCTTTGGCTTTTGTTAGCTAATTCATTGGTCTTCAGTCAATCAAACATCTACAATCCTACTGAGTTCGAGAAAAATGAAGGAGTGCTTTTAGTATGGGATTACAGTCCGTCGCGGGATTCTATAACTGCAAATATTGCCAAAGCGGTGCAACAGACTGCACAGGTTTGGATCATTTATTACCCGGAATCTGCTCCTGCTGACACGGCTGAAATTCGCGCATATCTATATAGTCGCGGTGTTTTGCCAATGAATCTCTCCTTTATTCCAGGTTACACAGAGACTTTGTGGATCAGAGACTTTGGACCGATGATTCTATACGGTGATTTTGGCCAGGGAGCCGAACGTTTTGTTATGGATGCCGGTTACAGCGCGTACGGACGCCCAAAAGACGACTCCTTACCTTCGCAGATTGCAAATCTTTGGAGCTGGGAACAACAGCAACTTGATCTGGAAATAGAAGGTGGCAACCTGATCTTCGATGGGCTGAGTCGCGGCTTTGCTTCAAAGCGGGTATTCGATCAAAACCCACAATACACTCCTGAAGAGATAAAAAACCAGCTTATTCAAAAATTCAATCTACAGGATTTTGTGTTTATGGAAAGTCTGGACAACAGTGGCGGTGGCATTTGGAAGCATGTGGATATGTTTATGAAAATACTTGATTACGAAACTATAATGGTATCCTCCTATCCGGAATATGTTCCTGATTATGCCGTTGTTGAAGAAAATGTCGATCTGCTTTCCGGGCTATATAGCCATTTTGGGAAGCCCTATGAAATTATCCGCATTCCTGCTCCGCCAAAGGCCGACGGCAGTTATGCCACGAGCTGGGACGACGAAATGCGAACCTACACCAACTCACTCACCATCAATAATACGGTTATTGTCCCTTCCTATGGCTTGCCCGAGTGCGATCAGCAGGCTTATGCCATCTATCGTGATGCAATGCCCGGCTACAAAATAATCATGGTTGATGCCCAAATGCTTACAATTCTTGGAGGAGCCATTCACTGCATAACGCGCGAAGTCCCTGCTGAGAATTTTATGCGGATAATCCATAAAAAAGTGCTTGGAAGCCAGGATTACAGCCAGGATTACTATTTATATTGTCTCACCGAATCTATTGTGCCAATCGACAGTTTGTGGCTTCACTACAAAATCAATGACGGATATTTTCAGCGCGTTCCGGTTTATATCGTTTGTCCGCAATACACCGGCATTATCGAAGGATTACTCCCGAACGATACCGTACACTATTATTTTGAAGCAGAATCGGGCGATAACAGCACTACTTATCCCCTGTCGGCACCGGCCGGATATTATTCATTTTGGTTTAATGGTGTTGACTTATCCGAAAAAAAAGCGTCTTTCAATACGGTAAATATTGTTCCGCAACCTGGCAATGGAGATTTTACACTTTATGAGTTTGATGCACCAATTATCAAACAATTACGCATTTTCAATGTGCAGGGACAAGAAGTCTGGAGTGTTAAAAACACGCAAGAAAAGTCATTTTCAACAGGGCTTAAACCGGGAACTTATATGATTGTTATTGAGACTATTGCGCATACTTTCCGTGCCAAATTAATTGTTTCATCCTAATGTCGTTTAGCTTTATATTTAATAATGAGGATTTTCCACCAGTACAGCAATCAACTGCTGAGGGCTTGCTGGCCATTGGAGGTGATCTTGGCATTCCAAGGTTAATCAAGGCCTACTCCCTTGGGATTTTTCCATGGTTTAGCGAAGACGATCCCATTATGTGGTGGTCGCCCGATCCACGCATGATTTTGAAGCCCGCTGATTTTAAAACTTCAAAAAGCCTAAAAAAAATAGTGCGTGATTCTCAGTATGAAATAAAAATTGATACTGCATTTGAAGAGGTTATAAGTGCTTGCGGGTCGATGCCCCGACAGGGTCAGGAAGGGACATGGATAACAAATGATCTCAAAACAGCTTTTATTCTATTGCATAAAATCGGCTTGGCGCATTCCTTTGAGATTTTTATGGATAATGAACTCGTTGGTGGACTTTACGGGCTTTCGCTGGGAAAAGTGTTCTTTGGCGAATCTATGTTCTACAAGGTAAATAATGCTTCAAAATTGGCATTTTATCACTTCGTTAATTTTATGAAAGAACATGACTTTGCCTTAATTGACGCTCAACAGGAAACCAATCATTTAAAAAGTTTAGGTGCTTACGCCATTGAAAGAGCGCATTTTATTGAGCTTTTAGCGCATTATTTAGCGGAGCCAACACTTCAGGGAAATTGGGGAAATGGCACAGCAAAACTCTTAAAGCTTAGTTTTGATAACATCAGAAATTAAGATTTACTAATTTTACACCAAAAATAGGTATGCAGGAAAACAGGGATCAGAGCAGGGAGAAATTTATGCAGGAAGCGATTAAATTAGCTGCCTCAAATTTAAACAGTGGAAAAGGCGGACCATTTGGTGCTATTGTTGTTAAAAATGGAGAAATTATAGGCAGAGGAGCCAACCTGGTGACTTCAACAAACGATCCTACAGCGCATGCCGAGATTGTAGCCATACGAGATGCCTGCAAAAATCTGAACAGCTTTCAGTTGGATGGCTGCGAAATTTACGCCAGTTGCGAACCATGTCCTATGTGTCTGGGAGCAATTTACTGGGCCCGGCCATCGCATCTTTATTTTGCTGCCTCACGCGAAGATGCTGCCAAAGCCGGTTTTGATGATTCCTATATTTATCAACAAGTACCTTTAAAACCCATTGATCGCGATATAAAAAGTTTACAGCTTTTGCAACAGGATGCTGTTCAGGTATTTACGTTATGGAATGCAAGTGATCAAAAAATCCCCTATTAACAGCTAAACTTATGACAAAACAAATTGAGGAAGCTGCCAAAGCAATAAAAAACGCTTCACATGCTATTGCTTTTACGGGTGCAGGAATCTCCGCAGAGAGCGGCATCCCGCCTTTTCGGGGCAAAGGTGGAATTTGGAATACTTACGACCCTATCGTGCTCGATCTGGATTATTTTTTTTCTCATTATACAAAATCCTGGAAAGCCATAAAATCGATTTTTTATGATTTTTTGGAAGACAAACACCCCAATGCAGCGCATATAATCCTGGCAGAATGGGAAAAACAGTCCATCCTTAAAGGAATTATTACCCAAAATATCGACAATTTGCATCAAGATGCAGGAAGCCTCAATGTAATTGAGTTTCATGGAAATGCACAACGCCTGATTTGTGCTGATTGCGCGCATATTTTTGAAGTGAGAGATTGGGTTTTTACTGAATTAGCTCCCTATTGCCCCAACTGTGGTGGCCGGTTAAAGCCCGACTTTGTTTTCTTTGGTGAGGCCATTCCCGAACAAGCCTACCGGAAAGCATATGAGGCGTCAACAACATGCGATCTGATGATTATCATTGGAGCTTCAGGTGAAGTTAGTCCGGCAAATAAAATGCCGCAAATTGCGAAAAACAATCATTCAGCCATTTTGGAAATTAATCCGGATAGCACCTTATATACCAATCAAATCACAACAATTTCGATAAAAGGGTCGGCGAGTGAAGTGCTCTCTGAGATCAATCGATTGCTGAATATAGAAGCCAATAAATAATTTTAATTCATTCAAATAAAGTTCATTATGAAAACCATCGGTTTCAAATCCTTACTTCTACTGACGGGTCTGTTGTTTAGCATTCAGCTCGCGTCACAGGTTACACCTGAACAAATCAACAGGCTCGACTCAATCTACTCCAAAGCCCTCAGCGACTGGAATGTTCCGGGTATGGGAATTGCCATTGTGAGTAGCGACAGCGTGCTTTTAGCCAAAGGTTACGGAGTTACGGATATCACTACCCGACAAGCAGCTGATGCCAACACGCTTTTTGCTTTGGCCAGCAATACCAAGAGTTTTACAACAACAGCGCTGGCGATATTGGTCGACAGAGGTCAGCTCAATTGGGATGATAAAGTGATTGAACACCTGCCCTGGTTTGCGATGTATAATCCCTATGTTACTTCAGAAATGACAGTTGAAGACCTGCTGAGCCATCGTTCGGGACTTAAAACTTTCTCTGGTGATTTGATCTGGTATGGAAGTAATTACAGCCGCCAAGAAATCATTCGCAAAGCACGCTATCTGAAACCAGTTTATGGTTTCAGGGAACATTTTGGCTATTCCAATCTGATGTTTATTACTGCCGGCGAACTAATTCCTGCCATCACGGGTAAAAGCTGGGACGATTTCGTGAAAGAAGAGCTGCTTGATAAGCTGGCTATGAACCGCTCAACTTTGCATGTTTCCGATTTGAATTCGCGCGATAACACCGCACAACCTCATGTGTATGTTGATAATGAAATCCGGCAAATATTGTGGCTCGACTGGGACAATATGGGACCTGCAGGATCCTTAATTTCAAGCGCCAATGATATGGCCAATTGGCTTCAAATGAATCTTTCGAATGGAATTTTTCGGGGGGATACACTTATAAGCAGTCGACAGATCTATGAATTACAAAATCCCAGAACGAATTTAGCAGTGAGCCCCGGAGCCAAAAGAATGTTTCCTGAGACTAATTTCAAAAGTTACGCATTGGGCTGGTCATTAATGGATTACAATGGCATGAAAGTGGTTGCGCACAATGGTGGCTATGATGGCATGATTTCGCAAACGCTCTTTATCCCGGAGGCTGATCTGGGTTTTGTGATCATGACGAATTCCTTATCGAGCATGTATTATCCGCTGATGTATCATACACTGGACGAATTACTTCATGTTGCGGTTAAGAAAAACTGGAACGATAATCTCTTAGAAATCATCAAGAAAAATGAAGAAAAATCAAAAGAGAATACGGCAGCCTGGGAAGCCCAAAGAGTGTTGAATACCCAGCCATCTCTGCCGAAAGAGTCGTACGAAGGATTTTATGGCAGCAAGATTTATGATACTGTCCAAATTGCACAGCGTAACGGAGAACTGGAATTGCAATTTGGAAGAAGCCCACTGTTTACTGCTGTTTTAAAACACTGGCATTATGACACTTATCAGATCGAATTCAAAGCCTTTCCTTCATTGCCAAAAGGATATGTCAGCTTTGACATCAACCGCGATGCGCAGATTACAGCAATGGAGATTTTCGTGGATAATCCTGATTTTGACTTCACAGAATTAGATCTGAAACGGCTTCCTTAAATGGTCACAATGATTTTTTTAGCGCTTTTCTTTCTTTAAAATACGACCAAATGTTGACAGCAATTGCCAGCATAAGCGAGCATATCGCGATAAGAAAAGTAATGACGAAACCATATTTCTCATAAAAGAAAACACCAAGGGTAGGTGCAAAAAGCGCACGTATCCCAGTGAGAAACAGGTGAACTGACTGATATGATCCAGCTTGCTCAGGTGGACAAAAGTAGGCTGAACCAATATTCCAAAGCAAAACCATCGTGGCAGCAAAAACACCATGTGCCAGCACATAAAAAATGAGTGTATAATACAGTTTAACTCCTGCTATTTCAGTGTATTGCGGAAACCAAACGGTAAGCATTAAAAAACCGATATACAGCACGATGGCGCTGTATGTAATCACAGAAAATTTTCGGGGATCAATATTTCCCATCAAGCCGCCAAAATACGGCAACAATATGATAGCCAGTATATTATAAGCATTTTTATAAAAGGCCACGCTGCTATAATTTAAATCGAGACCCTGGTAAAAAAAGATCGCAATTACCGTTACCGAAACCATAAACGAAAAGCCGTAAAACATAAAGCCAATCTCAAAATGGAAATAGGCTTTATTGGTCCGTAAAATATGAACCATATCACGCATTGAATCTCCGACAGCATGCCATAAACTACGCGCTGTTTTCAAAGGAATATTTTTGTATTCAATACCTGAAAGCAGCCATAAACTTATGATACTGAGCAATCCGGCAAGCGGCAGACTGTACGTAAAGAGAAAAAAATGCTTATCAAGCAGGACGCCATAGATAAAAGTGACTATAAGCATAATCACTTTATTCATAGAAGTAGCATAGCTGTATAATTTACCGAAGTGCTGGTGTTGATAATTATTTTTGAGCAGTAGATTTATTGTGGGATTAATCACCAGTGCACCAAGATAATAGAACAGAAAAATGGCTAAAAACAGGTAGTGATAAAAGGATGTTGCGAGGTAAGTGGAATCGTTGCTGGGAAAAAATAAAAGTAGTAAAAGCGGAAGCCTGGTTACGACGGCAACCTGGCGCAATAATTTATTTCTATCAGGCACGCGCTTAAGCCATTCGTGCATAAAAAACAACAATACAAAAACTGCCATGCTAAACTGAAACAGCAAACTCATCTGGTAATTACTGCCATGCATACTCTTCAAAAAAACGAATTCGTTGAGTGCAAGAATACCCAATACTACCCCATCAATGGTGGCAAAGGCTGTGTGCAAACCAAAAGTCCGGCGTTCGATTTGATTTAACTTAGGGAGCTGTATCATGCTGCAATTCTGAGGCACAAAAGTAAGGAATAAGCTTTAGACGCCTGAAGGAATTAAGTTGCTGCCTCATGGAAGTTTTTTCAAGCTTGGATAAACTTTTTAAGGTAAATGTTGTTTAGAATTTATAACTTAATTTATACACTATGAAAGCAACGTTAATCATATTACTAAGCATCATTACAATGGGGTCAGTTTTTGCACAAGAAAAGTTCCACGACTTTGTAGTTAAAGACATTGATGGCAACGAGTTTGCGATGGCATCATTAAAAGGCAAGAAAGTTATGGTGGTAAATACGGCCAGCAAATGCGGCTTAACGCCTCAGTACGAAAAACTTGAATCCTTGTACAAACAATATGGCAACGAAAATTTTGTGATTGTTGGTTTTCCGGCCAATAATTTTATGAATCAGGAGCCGGGAACAGCGGAAGAAATAAAAAGCTTTTGTAGCATTAACTATGGCGTAACTTTTCCGATGATGTCGAAAATATCTGTTAAAGGAAAAGATATGCATCCGCTATATCAATGGCTGACCGAAAAAGACAAAAATGGTATTGAGGACAGCAGCGTTAGTTGGAATTTCCAGAAATACCTGATTGATGAAAAAGGAAATCTTGTTAAAGTTTTATCTCCGCGTACCGATCCAATGGATGAAGATATTATTGCATGGTTATCCAATTAATCCAGGTTTAAAAAACCGGAGGCAATTGGTTTTTTCATGATGAGGAGGCTGTCGCAAGACAGTCTCTTTTTTTTTGTAAGAATCGGTTAATCAGGACGGAAAATACCCTAATTTCCGGCATTATACACCTCTTCGCCTGAAATAATAAGTTTTACCACTTTCGTTTGCTTCAGCTGCTGTTCTTCGGCTTCTAGAATATCATGATCCAGCACAACAAAATCTGCTGCTTTGCCAACCTCAATACTGCCTTTTATATCCTCTTCAAAATGTCCTTTGGCTGCCCATATAGTGATTGAACGCAAAGCATTCTCCCTTGAAAGGGCATTTTCCATTTGGAAGCCATTTTCAGGCACACCATCGGCATTCTTTCTAAAAACCGCCGAGTAAAAGGTTTCCAGCGGATTGATTCCCTCAATAGGAAAATCTGTTCCATTAATCAACCAGCCATTTTGATCCATCAACTGCTGCTGGGCATAAGCAGTTTTCATCCGCTCCTCACCTATTCTGCCAGGAGCCCATAACATATCAGAAGTAGCATGCGTACTTTGAATCGAAGGAATAATATTATACTTACTGAAAAGCTTAAAATCATCAGGATGAACGATTTGTGCATGCTCAACCCGCCAACGTCTGTCATTATCTTCTTCCAGAAATCGACTGTAAAGCTCCAGCACATAGCGATTTGCCTGATCGCCAATTGCATGCATATTAACCTGAAAACCTGCATCATAAGCTCTTTTACAAATCGTTTCATAAAACTCATCAGCAAAAAGCATCAGCCCTGTATTTTGCACATCATCACTGTATGGTTCTAACAGCCAGGCTCCTCTTGAACCTAGCGCTCCATCGGCATACATCTTAACAGCTGTAACGGAAAGCTTGTCGCTATGAAAAGGTCCTTTTTCAAGATAATGTCCCAAAGTTGTTTCATCAGGGTCAAGCATCGCATTTATTTTCATTTTCAATGCACCATCTTTCTGAAGGCTGTCGATAAGCTTAATTTTATCGAGAGGAAGTCCTGCATCCACAACGCCAGAAAGTCCTACTGCAAAACAAGCATCCTGAGCTGCCATCAAAGCAGCCTTTTTTTCTTCAATTGTTAAAGCAGGAATCAATGCTTTAACTGCTTCTTCCGCTTTATCGATTAAAATACCACTTGGGGTGCCATCAGCCAACAGCTGAACCTCTCCCCCTTCAACTTTGGTTTTAGCCGTAATGGCAGCAGCTTCCAAGGCGGATTTGCTTACCAAAACCGCATGTCCGTCAATACGGATCAGAAAAATTTTCTTGCCTGGAAAATGTTCCTCCAAAAGACGATTATCAGGAAACTGTTTATCTGTCCAACGATTTTGATCCCATCCCCGCCCTAAAATCCATTCTGAAGGATGGGCTTTATTGTGGGCTTCAAGCCGGGCTATAACCTCATCAAAGGACTGACTACCTGCCAATTCCGCATACCTGATCAGATTTTCGCCATAACCAAAAAAATGACAATGGCCATCAATAAATCCGGGATATACAGGCTTAGCTTGGGCATCATAAACCTGTGCAGATTCAAATTGATTCAGAATTTCTTCGTTAGTACCTGTTGCAATAAATTTTCCGTTGTTTACGGCAAAAGCCTGACATTCAGAAAAGTCAGCATTCACAGTGTAAACAGTGCCGTTGATAAGAATTAAATCAGCTTTTTGCTTTTTATTTTGGCATGAAGTCATTGTCATAGTAATTAAAAGTGATCCAAGAGCTAAGAATGCAATGCTGTAACATCTTGTTTTAAAAATATTTATCGATTTCATTGGTTAATTTTTCTAAGGTGTCAAACTTACTAATTACTTGTTTATCTGATAAAATATATTTCCCATCTGCTATACGCAGTACGATATCGCCTTTAGTCTCTGATACCGCATAACCTTTTCTCCTCAAGGCATGCCTAAGCCAATTATAATCCTCGCCGACTCCATGAACGCAAACACTATTGTTTTTCGGTGAGCTAAGCCCGGCATAATCAAAAACCGTATGAGCGAGCTGATAAGGGATTCCAAAATAATCGTTCATTTTTCCTGAAGCCAATAAATCTTCCGGAATGCCGCTGATCATAGGCTTTTGAGGTGCCATCAACCAAATTTTATCCACATTACTGATAATCATATCCAGATCATGTGAGCTAAAAAGTATCGTCTTATTGTGTTCAGATGACAAGGTTTTCAGCAGGCGAATCAATGCAATTTTGCTGGGATAATCCAAAAATGCCGCTGGTTCATCCATTAATATCAAAGGCGTATCCTGAGCTAATGCTTTAGCTATCATTACTTTCTGTCGTTCTCCATCGCTTAAACTTTGTAATGTCCTAGCTGCCAGTGCTTCAATTCCGGCCAAATGCAAACTTTGATCAATGATCTGCCTGTCAAGCTTATTTAATCTGGCCCATATTCCCACATAAGGATATCTGCCTGAGGCTACTACATCAGAAACTTTCATATATTGATCGCCTATTCTGTCAGTAAGCACAATGCTTAATAAGGCTGATTTCTCTCTCGCATGCAGCTTACGCATATTTTGCTGGTCAATAAATATTTCGCCACCTAAGGGTAAAATATTGGATGACAGCGCTCTGAATAGTGTTGTCTTGCCCGCTCCATTAGGTCCTGTTAATGCTACCAGGTCGCCTGAGTTCATACTCACCGAAATGGGAGGCATCAATGCTTTAGCGTCTTTTTTTGACGAAGCATAACCAATTACAAGCTTATTTAGTTTGAGCATCTCTTTCATGATTCGAGGATGGATTGTTTGTTTTGTCGCAACATTACCCAAATCACAAAGGGTGCACCAATTAGAGAAGTAATAGAGTTTATGGGAAGATTGCCATCCAAGCCGGGAAGTCGGGCTATCAGGTTACAAAATAGTGCCAGAACTGCTCCGCTGAGCATACTGGCAGGAATTAAAATCCTGTGATCGCTAGTTTTAAACAAATTTCGTGCAATATGGGGCACGGCAAGGCCGATAAATGCAATCGGGCCGGCATAGGCGGTGATAATAGCCGTAAGATAACCTGCCAGCAAAAGGATTAGACGTGTTTGAAACTTTATGTTCAGTCCCAGATTTTGGGCATATCTATCCCCTAAAAGTATCATGTTTAATGACTTGGAAAGTAATATAGACACAAAAAGTCCAAGCATTATTGCTCCGGTAAAAAAAGGAAGTTGAGCGCTGCCAACACCGGAGAAAGTCCCCATTCCCCAAATTACAAACGCCTGAATATCTTCTTTTTGACTATAATAGCGTAGCAAGCCGGTAAGCGAGCCGGTGAGATACGCAATCATGATTCCAATAATGAGCAAGGTAACCACATGTTTGATACGTCCACTGATCATTAGTAGAAAAAACAGCACCATTAAAGCTCCGGCAAAGGCCGCCATGCTTAAACCAATGGAAGTGAACCATCCCATATTTACTGCAGCCTGACCTGAAAAACTACCGGCTAAAAACAATGCCAGGGCTACTCCTAAACTGGCTCCCGAGCTTATTCCGAGGATCGATGGATCTGCCAAAGGATTGCGAAAAAGCGTTTGCATAAGTAAGCCTGCAACAGCAAGGCCTGCCCCGGCTACTATGGCTACTATGGCTTGCGGGAACCTGAATTCATACAAGATAATGCGTCTGCTTTCTGCGATATCGGCAGAATGGCCTAAAAAGGCACTGATAACTTCTTTGGGATGAATGGTCACTGAGCCAAAAAACAAATTGAGAAGCAGCATGAATAATCCAGCCAAAAGCAATAATAACAAGGATATAACGACTCTTTTATGCAAATTATTCATTGTCCGGCATTAATAATTCATGATAAACCACCTGATGGTCTGTTAACAAATCCGGGTGCAAAATATGAATAAAATCTGCCAAAACGACATTTGGCTCATATTGGCTTCTCTCAAAATAGCCGTTTTTTAAGGTGTTGCAAAGTATTACCTTTCTGTTCTGAAATGCTGTGAAGCTGCCGTATAACTCATTTTCCTGCAGCAGTTGTGCGTAAGAATAATCACTTTTGCTGGCATGAGAAATACGCCAGAAAGTTGCTTCGCTACCTTTGGCAATAATCGTTTCAATATCGAGCGGAATGCTCCCATTCGAGGGCTCATCTTTCCAAATATAGTCTGCTCCGGCATCTTCAAAAATCTTTGCCAGATAGCTCCTTCCGCCAGGAATATACCATTGACCGTTAAATGCTTTTTCTGCTATTATAGTTGGCTTTGGCAAGGATTGTTTATCAACTAAGTTCTTAAGCTGATTATATTCCGCAGCAACCAGATCGAACCACCTGTCTGTTGCAGCCTGCTCACCGGTTAAATAACCGAGTACACGTAACCATTCTGCACGACCTAAAGGGCTGTTTTCCATATAGTCAGGCCAGGGTAATAAATTAATTCCTGTTCGTTTTAGCGTTTCCGGAATTCCCATTGGGTCTGGTGAGTAAAGAACGAGCTCAGCCTCTGTACTCACCAACTTTTCAAAATCAATTTGTCCATTTTTCGCGACTTCTGCTACTTTTCCTTGCACCAATAACCGGCGCATCGTGCTGTCGAGCACATAACCGGCTTCTGATATGCCCAATATTCTGTCGGTCATACCCAACTTAAGTAGTGGCGACCATTGTGTTGAAGAAAGCGTAATTAACTTGTTTACAGGTGTTTTTATCACTGTAAGCTGATTGAATTTTGAAGGGACGCTCAAACTGTCAGGCCATAAAAGAAACAATTCTTGTTCCTGAACTGACTGACTCCATGGCAACTTGAGCTGAAGTAAATAACCCTGATCAACTTTTGCAATCCGCACTCCACTGGCATAGCGCATCAAATTGGCCTCGTCTAAAATTTTAAATTTTTTACTGTCATGCTGATTTGTACATGCAAAAGCTACAATTAGTGCAAGCAAAAAAAACACTTTTGAATTTATAATCCTATTATTTAAACACTTACTTTTTATCATCTTCACGTTACGGGAGTAAAATTGCTTGATGAGAAACTATCTAATACTTTTGTGATGCATCATTTTTTCAACGATATCTAAAAAAACGGGCAGAATACCTGCCTGGGTTTGCAAAGGTAAATATTGCTTAAGTTCCACCAATAGCTGTTTCCGGGATTCTTCCTCAGGATCTTTCATTAAAGGATTTTAATGATTTGCCGGTTGCCAACAAAAAGCAGCTTATGCCGTGATTTTGCTTTCATGAAATTCAATTTAGCATCATTTTTGATGGTTCAAATTTACAAAAAGGAAGTTGAACAAGGCCTTCTCCAGAAAATATTAGATACTTTTGTGCTTTAGTATCGCTTCAATCAAAGGTCAAAAATAATTGAAATTATGAGATTTGTTTTGTTTAGAACCAGTAAGCCCAAGCGTTTCAACTACAAGCCGCGCTATTTTAATCCCGAGCAGGAGGCAATGGAACGTAAAAAAGCAACGCTGGGATTAAATGCCAAACTTACAGAACAAGAGGCATTACGTATGCGCATGTCGTCCAAATGGCGCAAACAAAACCCGGCAGACTTTAGCGATCGCTATAAAAGAATGAGTTTTATCGTTTATGGTTCGGTTATTTTAGTAGGTATATATGTGATTTTTTTCACGGATTTCATCGACAACCTGATCAAAGCCTTTGGCTTAACACTATAAAATCCAGCTTCTTAATGCTCACAGATATCATAAAGTTACTTCCCGATTCGGTGGCAAACCAAATCGCTGCCGGCGAGGTTATCCAACGTCCGGCTTCGGCAGTGAAAGAACTGCTGGAGAATGCTTTAGATGCAGGTGCAACACAGATTGATCTCATCGTTAAAGAGTCAGGAAAAACTTTGATTCAGGTAATCGACAACGGCTGTGGTATGTCAGAAACTGATGCACGCATGAGTTTTGAGCGGCATGCCACTTCAAAAATTAATAAAGCCGACGACTTGTTCGCCATCAGAACGATGGGTTTTCGTGGTGAAGCACTGGCCAGTATTGCCGCCATTGCACAAGTTGAGCTCAAAACAAAACGCAGCTCAGATGAGATTGGCACAAAAATTAATGTTGAAGGCTCTGTAGTCACAGACCAGCAAATGACGGCCATGAACGAGGGCACACAGATCGTCGTTAAGAATCTCTTTTTCAACGTGCCGGCACGACGCAACTTCCTGAAATCGAATGCTGCAGAAATGCGCCATATCGTTGAAGAGTTTCACCGCGTTTGCCTGATGCATCCTGATGTAGGCTTCACGCTGACAAGCAATGAGAAAGAAGTTTTTCATCTTTTCCCCGGAAATCTCAAACAACGCATCGTGGCCTTGTTTGGCAACAATTACAATGAGCGCCTTCTGCCCGTTGCCCAGGAAGCTGATACCGTTGCAATCAACGGTTTTATCGGGAAAGCCAACTTCGCGAAAAAGACAAGAGGCGAGCAATATTTCTTCGTAAATAACCGCTTTATAAAACATCCTTACCTACATCACGCCGTTGAAAATGCTTTTCAGGAATTGCTTCCAAAAGATAGTTTCCCCTCCTATTTCTTAAATATTAATATCGATCCGGCTGAGATTGACATCAATATCCATCCTACTAAAACTGAAGTTAACTTTCAGGATACCAAACTAATATATGCTATTTTGCATGCCGCCGTAAAAAAATCCATCGGACAACATAACCTCGCGCCGATGATTGATTTTGATGTTAATACGGAAATGAATATCGACTTTGGGGAAATCAGCAAGATGAACAGACCCATCAATCCGCCTTCTATTGATGTAAATCCCGGTTTTAATCCTTTTCATCAGGGCGAATTGAACCGCAAATCAGGTATGCACCAGGATCAATCTTCAGCCGGCAACTGGCGTTTACTATACGGCGAAAGAACTTCCGGACAAGGAACAGACATTGAAAACAAATCACAACAGGAAAAAGAACCAAAATCTGAGATGCGTTCAGGCAATAACCGCTTTCTGCAGCTCAGACAATCCTATGTGGTTACAGCTATCCGCTCGGGCCTGCTGGTGATAGATCAGCATCTGGCGCATTGGAGAATTCTTTATGAACAAAATCTGCAACAGCTCGAAAGAGAGCAGTCAGGATCGCAGCAAGAGCTCTTTCCGCAGCAGCTTCAATTCAACAGCACAGATGCCGCTTTATTGAGAGAGCTCATTAAACCACTTAAAGTATTGGGTTACAACATTGAAGAAATGGGGCAAACAAGTTTTGTTGTTAACGGAACGCCTGTTGGACTCGTCGAAAAGGATATCCACGGTCTCATCGAAAAAATCCTGGAGCATTATAAAAAAAATGCCACTGATCTTCAATTGGATAAAAAGCTCAATCTTGCCCGAACTATCTCCTCACACACGGCTCTAAAGTATGGCCAGCTACTTAGTGAAACAGAAATGGGCGGGCTAGTCGACAGACTTTTCGCCTGTCAGGTTCCTGAGGTAGCGCCAGATGGCCATAAAGTTTTTGCAACACTGCCTTTCAATGATTTACAAAATTTACTTAAATAGCATGAACGTATGAATCAATTTCAACCTACTGGTTTTAAGGTGCTTCCAACAGTAGTTAAAAACTTGCTGATCATCAATGGATTGTTTTTTCTGGCAACCATCAGTTTTAGCAATGTTTTTAATATTGACCTCACTAAAGTTTTTGGACTGCACTATATAACGGCTTCTGACTTCTCGCCTTATCAGTTTGTAACCTATATGTTTATGCATGGCGGTTTCACACATATCCTGTTCAATATGTTTGCCTTGTGGATGTTCGGAAATACGCTTGAAAATGTATGGGGGCCGAAACGTTTTCTAACCTATTACATGGTTACTGGAATTGGAGCAGGCATTGTTTACCTCATTTGGATCAGCTTTCAGATTACACCGGTTGTTAATGATATAGATCTGTTTATACAAACCAAAGACCTAGCTGTACTGGGTAATTTTACTGCTGAACACACCTTTAGACTCAATGAATTCTCGGGTCAGATATGGCAGGAATTTCAGGCTTTTCAGCGCAGCATCAAGGTTTTATCTGCAGATCCTTCCAATACAGATGCCATGCAGACAGCTGTTAGTTTTATGACAAATTATAAAGCTTTTTTCCTGAATCAGTCGGTTGTGGTTGGTGCATCAGGAGCTGTTTTTGGAATTCTGCTGGCCTTTGGAATGATGTTCCCCAATTCGGTCATTTACCTCTATTTTGCCATTCCGATTAAGGCTAAGTATTTTGTAATTTTATATGGCGCCTTCGAACTTTTTGAAGGTGTAATGAATCGACCAGGAAGCAATATTGCACATTTTGCACATCTCGGAGGGATGCTGTTTGGTTATATCCTTATCGTTTATTGGAAAAAGAAAGGCGAATTTCGTTAATGAATCCTATGAATCCATCTCAAACAAATCAGTTTTTCGATAATTTTCGACATTTCTTCAGTCGGCCGGCTGTTTTACCCCGACTAATAATGGTCAATACAGCCGTGTTTTTATTGGTTTATATCGTCAATTTGTTCTTTTGGCTGTTCCAGCTCGACAGCAGCCAGGACCTGTTTTCTCCTTTGACAAGATTTTTGGCCATTCCGGCCTCCTTGAGTCAATTAGTAGTAAAACCCTGGACTGTACTTACTTATATGTTTTTACATGAAGGCTTCTTTCATCTCTTTTTTAATATGCTCGTGCTGTATTTTGGAGGCCAGATATTTTTACAGTATTTATCCCAAAGAAAACTCCTGAGCACATACCTTTTGGGCGGCCTTACGGGAGCAGCTTTTTATGTGCTGGCATACAATTTATTTCCGGTTTTCCATCAGGTTTCTGAGCGCTCTCTTGCGCTGGGAGCCTCGGCTTCTGTATTGGCAGTGCTGATTGCTGCAGCAACTTATGTGCCTCATTATACGGTGAATTTGATATTAATCGGACCTGTAAAACTCAAATACCTTGCTATCGTATTTGTAGTTCTTGATTTTTTCAGTATCCAGGGCAATAACCCGGGAGGGCATATTGCACATCTCGGTGGCGCTTTATGGGGTTTTCTTTATATCTGGCTGTATCGCAATGGCAAGGATGTGTATTCGGTTTTTAATCAGTTTTACAGAAAACCAATGCAAGTTAAACCCGGATATCAAAAAGCCAATCGGCCACTCACTGACGACGAGTTTAATAGAATAAAGAATGAGGAACAAAAGCTTATTGATCATATTCTGGATAAAATTGCCAAAGACGGCTACAAAAGTCTGACTAAGAAGGAAAAAGAGTTTCTGTTTAAATCCGGTAAAAACAATTAATTACTGTCGATAAAGTCTAGTGTTTGAACGATAATGTCCGATTTTAAGACAGCCACGCTATAAAATGCTCCTGATGCAATACGCAAAACCTGATGACGCCCATTGTTTTACAGCAGTGAATTAAAAGCTTGGATCACCGGTATTCCAAAACGATCTGATCACAAATCAGGCTATTATCATTCATGAGTATGCCTCGCTGTAGCCCGTTTTTTATTAAATAAGCGCTATTTTTGTAAAAAATATTAGCATTGAAATATAAGCTTGTTTCAGAATTTAAACCCACCGGCGACCAGCCGGAAGCTATTGCACAACTGGTTGAGGGCATAAAGCGCGGCGATCGTTTTCAAACGCTTCTTGGTGTAACCGGTTCCGGAAAAACCTTTACTGTCGCCAATATGCTGGCACAGGTCAATCGTCCTACCTTGGTTTTGAGTCACAACAAAACCCTAGCTGCACAGCTTTATGGCGAGTTTAAACAGTTTTTTCCGGATAATGCCGTAGAATATTTCGTTTCTTACTACGATTATTATCAGCCCGAAGCATTTATCCCGACTACCAACACCTATATCGAAAAGGACCTTTCCATCAATGAAGAAATTGAGAAATTGCGGCTTAGCACCACCTCTTCCCTGCTTTCGGGGCGCAGAGATGTCATCGTAGTTTCCTCCGTGTCCTGTATTTACGGCATTGGTAATCCAGATGATTTCAACAGCAATGTAATTTATCTGGAGAAAAAACAGTTAATAAGCCGTAATCTCTTACTTCAACTACTTGTAAATGCGTTATATAGCCGAACTGATCTGGATTTGAGCAGGGGAAAATTCCGTGTCAAAGGCGACACCCTGGATATCTTTCCTGCCTATGCAGACACCGCTTTCAGGATAATTTTTTGGGGTGATGAAGTTGACAGCCTGGAAACTATCGAGCCCGAAAGTGGTAAGCGCATTGAATCGCTGGATGAAATCACAATCTATCCGGCGAATATCTTTGTTACTTCACAGGATAAAATGAAGGATGCATTATGGCAGATTCAGGATGATCTTTTCAAACATGTTGCCTACTACAAAGAAATTGGCAAATATGAGGAAGCCAAAAGATTGGAAGATCGCGTCACTTACGATATTGAAATGATGCGTGAACTTGGCTACTGCAGCGGTATTGAAAACTATTCGCGCTATTTTGATGGCAGGAAACCGGGGTCACGTCCTTTTTGCCTTCTCGACTATTTTGCTGATGATTTTATAACCATCATCGATGAAAGCCATGTGACCATTCCTCAGCTGCGGGCGATGTATGGTGGCGATCGATCACGCAAGCAAACACTGGTAGAATATGGCTTCAGGCTTCCTTCTGCCCTTGACAACAGGCCGTTAAAATTCGATGAATTTGAAGCGATCGCTGATCAGGTAGTGTATGTAAGCGCTACTCCTGCCGACTATGAATTGCAGCAATCAGAAGGGATTTATGTGGAACAGGTAATTCGTCCCACCGGTTTGTTGGATCCCCTGATAGAAGTGCGTCCCAGCCTGAATCAAATTGATGACTTGCTTGACGAAATTGCGCTGGTTGTAGGCAAGAAAGAGCGTGTACTGGTTACGACCCTCACCAAAAGAATGGCTGAAGAACTGACCAAATACCTCAATAAGCTTCAGGTGAGTAGCCGTTATATCCATTCCGACATTGACACCCTGGAACGTGTTGAGATTATGCACGGACTGCGTAATGGAGACTTTGATGTGCTGGTTGGGGTTAATCTTTTGCGTGAAGGCCTCGATTTGCCTGAGGTGAGTTTAGTGGCTATTTTGGATGCGGATAAGGAAGGTTTTTTGCGTTCAGAACGCTCCTTGACACAAACGGCAGGACGAGCAGCCAGAAATGTAAACAGCAAGGTAATCATGTATGCCGACAAAATGACCGGCTCCATGCAACGCACCATCGATGAAACCAATCGCAGGAGGTCTAAACAATTGGCTTACAATGAAGAACACAATATAACCCCCAAATCAATTTCCAGGGCAATGCATGGCGTTTTGGGCAAACAAAATCAAAAAGACAAATACTATGCAGGGCCGGAAAGCATTATGGGAGACAAAAACTTTGCTGCAGATCCTGTTATTACTTATATGAGTGAGAAAGAACTTCAAAAAGCTATTCAAAAGGCCAGAAAGGCCATGGAAGCTGCTGTTAAAGAGTTGGATTTTATCGAAGCCGCCCGCTTACGCGATGAGATTCAGCTGTATGAGAATCAGAAATAACAGAGAAAATGCATTTTTTTATATTTCAAGGAAAATTAGCCTAAAATGTTGTATTTTAATTGTTTACAATTAATATTTTCCTTTAATTTCATACTTATCAACGTCTTAATGTAAATAACTTCGAGTTTTTTTATAGATTCTCGCTCTTAATTACTTAATTTTGCTTTCAATCAACACTGTGGAATCAACCTAATTCATTGATTAATCAATTCGAAACCGACAATATCCTTAAGTTAAGTACATGAAAAAGAAAATCTTAGTAATGGACGATGAGTTAAGCATCAGAATGTTGTTAGAAAATTTTCTAAGCAAGACCTATGATGTCATCACCAAAAATGATGGAATGGAGGGTATCAAATGGATGGAAGAAGGAAATATGCCTGACCTGATCGTTGCTGACATTCAGATGCCCAATTTGGATGGTTATGATTTTATAAAAAATATTCGGTCAAGCGGCTTCTTCAAAGATGTGCCACTAATTATGCTTTCTGGTATTGAAAGCTCACAAGAAAAGGTAAAATGCCTAAAGCTTGGTGCAAACGACTATATGGTAAAGCCCTTTAATCCAGAAGAGTTATCTGTGCGCATTGAACTTTTACTGGCTCGCAAATAACCTCTAATAATAGCGCGCCATGGAGGAAAAATTACTATCGCGATTAAAAATATTGTATATAGGTGGTTACGAGGATTTTTTGAACCAATTCTTAGCACTTCCACAACATTTTGAAACTGTTCATGCTGCAAACGGTTTAAAAGCGATTGGTGTATTAAAAAACGATACCGAAATTCAAGCGATCATTTGCGAATATTTCCTCCCGGGAATGAATGCTTTAGACATAGCTAAAATGCTTCAAACAGAGCAGTTTCATGCTCAAACACCTTTTATCATTGTTTCACCTGAGAAAGATGAAAACCAAAAAGAAAAAGCTTTCAAATCTTCTGTAAATGACTATTATGAAGGCAGTTTAGATGCAGAGAAAGTATTTGACCGCATCCATTACCTCCTGAATTATGTAGATTTTTTTTCGTCAGCTGCTGAACCTGAGGCGAAAAAAAAGGAATACAGGATTCCGTTGGACAAACGCTTATTTGATATTGCCGTATCCTTTTTTGCCCTTCTACTGTTATCTCCCTTATTAATTATAGTGATGCTGGCCATCCGGTTAGAATCAAAAGGAAGGGTTTTTTATACTAGCAAAAGGGTGGGAACAGGCTACAGAATTTTTGATTTTTATAAGCTGCGGTCGATGCGAATTGGCGCTGACGCTGCCCTCAAAGACTTAAAGCACCTCAATCAATATGAGGCTGAATCAAAAGAGACCCAAACGGTAGAAGATTGTCCACGATGTAGTGCCCTTCCAGAAGGAGAGTATTGCTCTGAGGTGCTTTTTTCTGAAGGGAAAAAGATTTGTGAATATTGGTATTTTGAATCAAAAAAACAAAATGTTGCCAGCACTTTTATAAAAATTAAGGATGACCCTAGAGTTACTAAAGTAGGCAAGTTTATTAGAAACACCAGTATTGATGAACTTCCGCAACTTATAAATGTTTTAAAAGGCGATATGTCAATCGTTGGCAACAGACCACTTCCACTTTATGAAGCCGAAATGTTGACATCGGATGACTGGAGCGAAAGATTTATGGGGCCTGCCGGCATTACCGGACTTTGGCAGGTTGAGAAAAGAGGAAAAAAAGGAAATATGTCAGAAGAAGAACGAAAAGCACTTGATAATCAGTACGCAAAGACTTACTCTTTTTGGGGCGATATAAAACTAATTTTAAAAACAGTACCTGCATTATTTCAAAAAGAAAATGTGTAAAAACCTTAATGTTAATAACTATTTTATAACTTATTGTGGGTTAATCGTGATAATATCTCTAAACCTTGCTAAATTGCATGGTTTTCCAAGTTTTATAGAATTGAAAATCTATAACAAATTGACAGCACCATAAATATGAAACAACTCATACCAATAGTATTATTATTCACGCTTTTTTTCGCGAAGGCTTCTGTGTCTCAGATTCGGAGTGACGATGAATCCAGACTATTCAACCCCTTAACTGACGATATTACTAAAAGGCTTCCCTCCTTGCGTGTTTTAATTGATTCTGCTATTGCTAATGCGCCTTCTGTGCGGTATGAAGAGTTAAAAGCGGATTACTATTATTATGAACAAAAATCACAGGAGCGTTATTGGCTCGAACATTTCAGCTTTAACCTTGACTGGAACTGGGGCAAATGGAATTTTAGAGATCGCGATGAGCTTACACGTATCGACCGTTTTTATTTGAGTGAGTCTTTCAGGGATAATTTTGCTGTCGGCTTCTATATTCGATTCCCTTTTGCAACGCTTGTTGACCGAAAAAACCGTATCAATAAGCAGAAAAAATGGATTGAGTTATCTCTCGTTCAGCGCGAAATAAACAGTAAATATATTCAAGGCGAGGTAATCGAAGCTTATAATATGATGATTCAGTGGCAAAACTACATCAGGATTTATAACGATTATCAAAAATTCACGCAGATTCAAATGCAAATGGCTCAGAATCAATTTCTTAATGGGGAAATTGCAGTAGCTGAATATACCCGTTTGAAAGAAATACAAACCAGAGGTGCTGTTGAGTACCAGCAGGCCATAGCTGAGTTTAGCAAGAATTACCAATTACTTGAAATTCTTACAAATATGAATTTCAATCTGATTAACGTACTAAGATAGTAACTAACAATGGACATAGCACAATTTATTCGTGTTTTTAGAAATAATTTACTACTGCTTATAGCAATTCCGCTTTTGCTTGCGCTGGTTGTTTTCTATTTCACCCGAAATCAAAGTAAAATCTATGAATCCGAGGCAATAATATACACAGGTATTACCACCGGATACTCCATTGAATCCACTGCTCAACGTCCCACTGACTTTTTTAGCACCAGCGCCCAATTCGACAACCTTATCAATATTATAAACTCACGACAGACAATTGTTGAGTCTGCCATTATGTTGCTTGCACAAAATTTATCTCTTGACAAGTTCAATGCGCAGTATATTTCTAGAGAAAATTTTGTAAGGCTCAAGCAAATGGTTCCCAAACAGGTACAAGACATGGTAGTCGTTAATGGTAAAGCCGGTATTGAACGGGAAAAAGAACTACAGATCAAAAACCTGGAACGTGAAATAAAAAATCTTGAAAAAGAAATCAATAAAAAGAAAAACAGAGCCCTTGTAGAGCTTAACGGCAATGGCAACTCAGCTGAATTCATATCCCAAGCCGGCGTGAACAAAAATAATAACGTGTCGGAAAATGCTCCGGATAACGATTTGAACCAAAAGACACATATCGTACAACCCGGAGAAACTTTGCTTTCTGTATCCCGTAAATATGGTGTGAGTTTAAGTAAGTTGCGTGAGCTAAATAATTTTGATCAGGCACGTCTTTCCGTTGGTCAACGCATTATTGTTTCCGGATCAAATAATGGTTTTAATAGTTCGGGCTATAGCGAAAAGGTTGTAAATCTCTATGAAGAGGATGATTTACTGGATGATATCGTAAGTATGCCTGCTGAAGAAAATGCTCAAAGTAGTGCAAATCAAAATGATTTTGATCGGGTTTACAATCTCTTCTCTGAAACGGATGGGGCAATCACCATTGAAAAAGACCCCATAATCCCCCCTTCAGTAAATAAAGATGACTTTGACAAAACCATTCTGAATTTCACGAATTACTATAATTCAAGCGATACGAACTTTATTTATGAACTGTTACACTATGGAGCACATCCTCATTATAGTATCGCCAGCATTCAGGCTTTGCAGATTTACCGCATCAATAACAGTGATTTGGTTCGTTTGATTTATACTTCTGATGATCCTGGTATATGTCAGCAAACACTGAAAATTATTTCGCACACCTTTGTAAAAAATTACAAGGCGCTCAAAGAGAACCAAACAGATTTGGTTGTAGCTTACTTTAAACGTCAGGTGGACTCAGCAGACCTGCAGTTGCAGGCCGCAGAAGACAGGCTACTCAAATTCAACAAGAAGAATAACATCATTAATTACGCTGAACAAACAAAATATATTGCAGCTCAAAAAGAGGATTTAGATCTGTATTATCAAAATGAGCAAGTTAGAATGGCGCAGGCTTCCGCCTCCTTACGCGAGCTGGAAACCAAGCTCACCAGGCGCGACAGCATCTACCTGAAAAGCGATATGATCAACCAGAAAAGAAAGCAGTTTGCTGATATTTCCGAGAAAATATTGATCAATGAAATTGCAGAAGATTATAATCAATTAATTGGAAATGAGATTGCGCGTCTGCGTAATGAATCAGATCGCTTACGCGACGAAATCAAACTTTACGTTGACCAACTCTATCTTTACAGCCATTCAACGCAAGGTGTTCCCATTTCTTCAATTTTGGAAGAATGGCTAAAAAATGCTTTAATATATGAGGAAGCCAAGGCAAGTTTGGTTGTGCTTTCGCGCAGAAAAATGGATTTCGTGCGAACCTACCAACGATTTGCCCCATTGGGTGCCATGTTAAAACGCATCGAACGTGAAATTGCAGTTGCCGAGCAGTCCTACCACGAGTTACTTCGTAGTCTGAACCTGGCCAAGATGCGACAGCAAAACCTTAAAATGGCTACGAACATCCGCATCGTAGATCCTCCTTATTTCCCACTTAATGCAAGAGCCTCTAAAGCCAAATACCTTGTGGTTGCCGCATTTTTAATTGGATTCCTGCTGGTGGCTTTTATCATCCTGATTTTAGAGTACTTCGATGCATCGCTGAGAAACCCGGAACGTGTTGCCAAAACTGTAAATATGAAACTTGCCGGAGCTTACCCCTATATAAGCTCTAATATTCAAATGCAAAACATGGTGATGATCAACAACCGCCTTATAGAAATGATCATCCAAAATCTTAAATTGAAGCTAACCCATAATGCTGTTTTCCCTGCTCAAAAACCCTATTTTATTTTATTCTTCAGCACACAAGATAATACAGGAAAAACCTTTTTATCACATAAAATAGCGAATAAGTTAAGGACTTACGGCGAAAAAGTGTTGGTGCTTAATTTTTATAATGAGCATGATTTACAAGCTGATGAGGAAGATTTTAACATGAATTATCCTTATCAGATAAAGGAAAATTTCGTTAAGGCTACAAGCCTGAAGGATTTGGTGGATAAAGGTATCCTTAGAAAAGAAAATTATCCATACGATTATATTTTCCTTGAAATACCATCGATCATTTTCAATGATTATCCCATGGAACTCATGCAGGACATCGACGCATCCCTTATGATTCTCAAAGCGAGTAGTCGCTGGAACAAAGCTGATTTAACCGCTGTGGATATTCTGGAAAGTGTATTACGCGAAAAGCCCATGGTGGTCTTAAATGAAGCCCAGGATTATGCTATTGAAGAAATCATTTCGGGCATAAAAATAAAAAAAACATCTCCATTCTGGAAAAAAGTTAAGTACACTTTAAGTTATCCCACAAGAATTCGCTTACAGGTAAAAGAAAATTAATGAAATCTGATGAGCACTATAAGGCAAATCATTTCCAGCAATAATTTCTTGTCGCTGGCCAATAATGGCCTTGTAGCTGTATTTGCATTCCTCAGTTTTATTATGTTGGTTCGCATGGTTCCGCAGGAAACCTTCGGAGAATGGGTGCTGTTTATCACTGCCTCAAATTTTCTGGATATGCTTAGGTTTGGGATTACACGAACCGCCATTGTGCGCTTTCTTTCAGGAGCAGATCAAAAATACGGAAAAAGTCTCATGGGAGCCAATAACCTGATTAATTTGGTTTCTACTACCCTACTGGCAATCATACTTTTGATTATTTATGCTAACTTCAGCGATGTGATAAAAGACTCCGGCTTTGATATGTTTTTTAAATGGTATCCATTGCTGGCTTTTCTAACCTTGCCATTTAATAATGCCCAATCTGTTTTGCAGGCCAGGGTGAGATTTGATCTGATGTTATGGTTAAGGCTTGTAAATGTTGGGGGATTTATGGTTTTTTTGGCAGCAAACATGTTTCTTAAATTTGGTATTGAAACTATTCTGGCAGCATACCTTATCACCAATTTTATCAGTTCACTTATGGCGAGCCTGTTGAATTGGGACGGTATTCGGTATCTTTTCAATGCCCAAAAGCTTGCTATAAAAACAATTCTAGATTTTGGGAAATATACTACAGGCACGCTGATCGGAAGCAATTTGCTCAAAAGTTCAGACACCTTTATTATTGGCCTCAGTCCGTTTTTGGGAACCCTTGGAGTTGCACTTTACAGTATCCCCTTAAAACTTACCGAAATCATTGAAATACCGCTCAGGAGCTTTGCTGCTACAGCATTTCCTGATATGTCGAAAGCCAGTATTGAACAAGACAAACTGAAGGTGAAAAAGATTTTTTATAGCAATGCTGGTGGAATGACCTTCCTGATGATACCGCTGATGACATTCAGTTTTATCTTTGCCGAGGAAATTGTCTTTATCCTGGGAGGTAGTGACTACACAATAACAGCAAATATCTTCCGTATCTTTTGTGTGTATGGACTATTACTGCCTATTGACAGGTTTATTGGAGTAGCGCTGGACAGTGTAAATCGTCCGAAAGACAACTTTATCAAAGTGATCTACATGACGCTTGCTAATATTTTTGGTGATTTATTTGTAGTATTTATCTTAGCAACAGTATTTTTAGGATTGTCCTTTGTTGTTTTACTGATCACAGGATTGATGCCGGATAGCTCCTATGAATTAGCCCATGGCTTTGCACTTATCAAGACGCTTGAGTGGGTGGCTGTTGTAACAATAATTTTTACTATCATTGGCATTTTAGTTGGATTCCATTATTTAAATAAAATTTTAGATTTAAAATTCAGAGATATTTTTGTGGTTGGATATAGCTATGGCGTCAGTAGCTTGAAATTATTGCTAGCGACAAAGAAGCGTTAATTTTTATTGTACTTTTAAAGCCTGATATGTTTTCTTTTTTAAAAGATAAAATTGGTTCCGAAAAATTGCATCATCCGCTGGTGGTGGCAGTTATTATACTTTTTACTGTAGTATTGGGTGTTATTATTGCAAAAGGCGGTATTATGATCGCGGCAGCCTTGCTCGTCCTTTTTCCAGCTATTGTTTATTTTAACAGGTTTTTAAACTACCCTACTGTTGGTATTTTTACCATCATTGTTATGGGTTTTATTGCCATCGGACTAACGAGATACATAAAAAATATACCTTTAGGGCTTTCGGTTGATGGCTTTCTGGTTCTGACATATATTGCCGTGTTTTTCAGGTATTTTAATGATGGAATCAAATGGTCTCAGTTAAACAGGGATATCGTTTATTTGTCGATTATTTGGTTTGCATATTCCGTATTACAGCTTTTTAACCCAGAGGCATTAAGCAGAACAGCCTGGTTCTATGCCATGCGTGGTATTTCGCTCTATATGCTTTTACTTGTGCCTTTGGCATTACTTATTTTCAATCGTTTACGATTTCTATATGGTTTTTTATATGCTTGGGGAATTTTCTCCATTCTTGGCACCTTAAAGGGTTTGCAACAGCTCTATCTTGGCCCTGATGCAGCTGAACAATTTTGGTTAGATACAATTGGAGGTGTTACGCATATTCTATTTGGTGAATTGCGTGTGTTCTCCTTTTTTAGTGACGCCGGTCAATTTGGTGCTGCACAGGGAGCTGCTGGTGCTGTAGGTTTGTTAGTTGCTATGAATATAAAAGGCATACACAATAAAGTGTTTTTTGTTACAATGGGAATCATGGGGTTATGGGGTATGATGATTTCAGGTACCCGCGGCGCTATGATTGTTCCCATGGTTGCCGGCTTGACATACATCCTGCATCGCAAGAATTTTAGAGTAATTGTAATTGGTGGCTTATTTTTAGCGCTCGTCTATGCATTTTTTGCTTACACCTATATCGGTCAGGGGAATTCCCAGATAAGACGTATGCGCACAGCCTTCAGGCCTGAGCAGGATGAATCCTACCTGGTAAGACTTGAAAACAAAAAAATCTTGTCAGGCTATTTGGCTTCACGTCCTTTTGGAGGCGGCATTGGAAGTGCAGGGGATTGGGGAAAACGCTTTAGCCCTCAAGGATTTTTAGCTCAGATTGCCACAGATAGCTGGTATGTTCAAATTTGGGCCGAACAAGGAATTGTTGGACTTATTCTGCATCTTTTTATTTTAACTTATATCCTGATAAAAGGCTCCTATATCATCATGTTTAAGCTTAAAGAACAAGAGTTGCGCGGAATAATCAGTGCCCTCATGGCCGGATTTACCGGAATCATGGGGGCTAGCTACGGTAATGGTGTTTTGGGTCAGATGCCTACTGGTATTTTGATCTATATCAGTTGGGGTTTTATTTTCATGAGTCAGCAACTGGAACGCGAATATACTTATCTGCTTAGCGAAGGCAAATCGCCCTGGTCGTTGACAAACAAAACATAAAAAAGTTTTGAGGGTTTGAGCTTTTGTGGTATATTCGGTCTTTAAATGAAAATATTTTTATGGCAACAACCAACAATGTGCACTCAAATCTTCCCCTGGTTTCAATAATTACCGTAAATTATAATCAATCAGGCGTTACGCTCGAGTTTTTGGCTTCGCTTCAGGCTTGCACTTACCCTAATTACGAGATTTTTGTGGTTGATAATGCTTCTCCGAATGACACGCCAGACATTATTAAAGAAAGCTATCCGGCTGTTAATCTGATCAAAACCTCGGTAAATTTAGGCTTTGCGGGAGGCAATAATGTTGCTGTTGAACAGGCAAAAGGAAAGTATTTGCTATTCATTAATAACGATACTGAAGTTGAACCGAGCTTTCTTGAACCCATGGTTGCCTTGTTGGAATCTAACCCGGAAATTGGTATGGTAAGTCCAAAAATACATTACTTTCATACGCCCAACACTTTCCAGTATGCCGGATTTTCACCTATTCATCCCATTAGTGTTAGAAATTACGCCATTGGATTTGGCGAGCAAGATGTTGGCCAGTACAATCATACCGTTCCCACCGGATCAATTTTTGGTGCTGCAATGCTTATTCCTAAAAAGGTAATTGATGAAGTAGGCATGATGTCTGAAGTCTTTTTTCTGTACTACGAGGAACACGACTGGGCTGCTCGTATTGAAAAAGCCGGCTATAAAATATATTTTGATGGTCGCTCTTTAGTTAAACATAAGGAATCGATTTCAACCGTAAAGAATAGCCCTTTCCAGCTATTTTACCTCAACCGTGGACGCATCTTATATGCCAGACGAAACAACAAAGGTATTGTTAAGCTATTGAGTATCTTATTTTTATACGGAATAAGCATGCCTAAGATTATGTTTCAATTTCTATTGAAAAACAGACCTGATCTTGCCGGAGCAGTTTTAAAGTCCATGTGGTGGAATGTGACACATCGTTCTGAAATTAATAACAATAAAAAATGAATACAAGCCTGAGCATCGTGCTAAGCCTATTTGAATTAATCACATTTGCCTATTTGGCTTTTGCTACCCTTTATATTACAGTCTATGGGTTTGCCTCCATCTTTAATAGAAAACCACAAACAGCAAATGCTGTAAAAAGGCGCAAATTTGCTGTTATGATACCAGGATACAAGGAAGATCTGGTAATTGTTGATGTAGCTAAAGATGCACTGGAACAGGATTATCCGAGTGAATACTATGATGTAATTGTTATTGCAGACTCGTTTAAGCCCGAAACCTTACGCGAGCTACAGAAACTTCCAATACGTGTGGAGGTTGTCGTTTTTGAGGTTAGCAAAAAATCAAAAGCGCTTAACAAGTGTATGGCTGCCATTGGCGATGATTATGATGTAGCCATGATTCTGGATGCTGACAACCTTATGGAGCATGATGTTTTACAAAAAATAAATCATGCTTTTGATTTAGGTTATCTGGCTGTGCAAGGCCACCGCACAGCAAAAAACACCAATACCAGTTTTGCCATTTTAGATGCAATCAGCGAAGAAATAAATAATAAAATCTTCCGAAAAGGTCACCGCATACTGGGCTTATCTTCTGCCTTAATAGGTTCAGGAATGGGCATCGACTATAAATTGTACAAGGCAATGATGGCCGAAATTGATTCTGTGGGCGAAGACAAGGAATTAGAAATGCGTTTGCTTCAAAACAATTATACCATTGAGTATGTAGAAGATGCGCATATCTATGATGAAAAAACTTCTCAATCAAAGGTTTTCGTAAATCAAAGAAGACGATGGATCGCAGCGCAACTGCTACACTTCAAAGCCTATTTTTTTCCGGGTTTGACGGACCTGTTTAAACAAGGAAATTTCGACTTTTTCGACAAAGTGCTGCAAATGATTCAGCCTCCCCGTATCTTGTTAAGTGGGACGTTGTTTCTTTTGACATTAAGCTCCGGACTGGTGTTTTTTTTCCAACTCAACGCTGTATCTCAATATTTTAGCCTGGGTTTTTATTACTGGCTTAGCTTATTACTAATCACCATTTTTACATTGATGATTTCGGTGCCCCGGAAATTTTACAACCTAAAAACTTTTAAGGCACTACTTTCATTGCCCCTGGGATTTGTGCTGATGATTTTAAGTTTCTTGAAGATAAAAGGCGCCGGAAGTAAATTTATTCACACAACGCATTCACATACCGAAAACATTAAGAAAAACAGACAAAAGAAAAAGTGATAAAATGGCGACCAACTATCCTTTAGTTTCCATTATAACCGTAAACTACAATCAGGCCGAGGTAACTTGCGCCCTGCTTGAGTCGCTGAATAAAATCACCTACCCCAACATTGAGGTTATTGTTATCGACAATGCATCACCTGATGATGACCCTTCCATAATCAAAGAAAAATATCCAAATGCCATTTTCATTGCTAACCCAATAAACTATGGTTTTGCAGCGGGCAATAATTTTGGCTTGATGCGCGCCAGAGGAAAATACCTGCTGTTGCTAAACAATGATATTGAAGTGCCGGAAGATTTCCTTGAACCCTTGGTTAACAAGCTCGAAACCAACAAACAAATTGGCGCCGTAAGCCCTAAAATAAAATTTTACTACCAGCCCGACACCATTCAATATGCCGGATATACACCGTTTAATTTTATTACCATGCGAAATGCTGCCATTGGATATTGGCAAAAAGATCGCAATCAATACAACGAAGATCGTGAAACTGCTTATGCGCACGGTGCCGCCATGATGGTTCCCATGGAAGTGCTTAAAAAAGTTGGACTTATGTCGTATATCTTTTTTCTTTATTACGAAGAAGCTGACTGGTGCTCGCGAATAAAAGCCGCGGGATATCAAATTTGGTATGTGCACAACAGCCATGTTTTACACAAAGAATCGGTGAGTACCGGACGTTTGAGTGCCTTAAAAATATATTATCAAAACCGAAATCGGATTGTTTTTATGCGACGTAATGTTCAAGGTAAAACCTTCCTGTTTGGCTTGCTTTATCAGCTCCTAATTGCAATTCCAAAGAACGCTTTTGGCTATCTTATCAAAGGAAAGATTAAGCTTTTTTATGCTTATTATCAAGCTATTGGCTGGCACATTAAACATATTTTTGATCCTGAAATCCACGAAAACCCCATGTTATGACGATCCTTGAAATTGTATCGATTGTTGTTCAGGGTCTGCTGCTTATCTATCTGGGCGGAACAGCCATCTATTTATTGATCTTTTCAATATTTGCACTCTTTCCAATCAAAAAATATCCACCACTTGATTTCAAAAAAAGACGTTTCGCTATTCTAATCCCCTGCTATCAGGAAGATGAAGTAATTTTTGAAGTAACTCAACAAGCGCTAGAACAGAATTACCCCGCCTCGCTTTTTGATGTTATTATCATTGCAGATAAATTTGAGAAGAGCACAATTGAAAAATTAGCGACACTCCCTGTTATTTTATTTGATGAAAGTTTTTCCATAAGCACCAAAACCAGGGCGCTTAATCATGCCCTGCGAAATTTGCCTGAGAATAAATACGATATTGTAGTAATTCTGGATGCAGACAATCTTATGGAGTCCAATTTCATTGCCCACCTGAATGACGCTTTTTCTTTCCCTTATCAAGCCATTCAAGCCCATCGTGCGGCAAAAAATCTAAACACCAACTTTGCTGTTCTTGATGCTATTAGCGAAGAAATTAATAATAATATTTTCAGAAAAGGACATCGAAATGCCGGGCTTTCAAGCGCTTTAATTGGTTCTGCAATGGCATTTCGTTATGATTTCTTTAAACAGCTAATGCAAGATGTTGAAGTTGTAGGAGGATTTGATAAGGAACTGGAGTTAAGATTGTTACGCGACCATCATCTGATTCACTATTTAGAGGATGCCCTGGTGCTGGACGAAAAAGTGCAGAACGTGCATGTCTTTAGCCGACAACGGCGCAGATGGCTTTCGGCACAGTTTCATTACTTTGGAAAACACTTTATTCCTGCCCTTAAAATGCTGTTTAAACAAGGTAATTTGGATTATTTTAACAAAGCATTTCAATACATCCAACTGCCACGTGTACTGCTGTTGGGTCTTTTACTGCTGGCAAGTTTTTTCTCCTTGTTTTATAATCCTGTCTGGCTCACGCTAGCATGGCTGGCAGCCACAGGCCTGATTATAATAGCCTTACTTTTGTCAGTGCCAATTAAATTTTATAATTTTAGAACAATAAAAGCATTATTTTCGCTACCAGTAGGGTTTGTATTTATGTTTTTGTCGTTGTTGCGTATCAGAGGGGCTAATCGTAATTTTATTCATACGAAGCATACATTTAATGCCTTTCAAAAGAAATCAAGAAAATAGTACAACAAAAATATATTTTATAACCAATTAATAATAAGCACTATGAGAATTGCAATTGAAGGTCAACGTCTTTTCCGTCTCAAAAAACACGGTATGGATATGGTAGCTTTAGAATTGGTAAAAAAGCTTCAGCTAATAGATCGTGAAAATGAATATATCATATTTGTTAAACCTGATGAAGACGACCAATGCATTCCGAAAGCAGCAAATTTTACAATAGTGCCATTAGCAGGAGGAGCCTATCCCTTGTGGGAGCAGCGCGCACTGCCCAAAGCCGTCAAGGAATATGGCTGCGATTTATTGCATTGCACCAGCAACACCGCTCCGCTAAATTCACCTGTGCCGCTGATTGTTACTTTACATGATATCATCTACCTTGAAAGCGTCAGTATTTTTAAAAAAGGAGGCACCTGGTATCAGAAATTTGGCAATATGTATCGCAGGTTTGTGGTGCCAAAAGTTGTTGAAAAGAGTGATAAAATCATTACGGTATCTCATTTTGAAAAAAACAGGATCAAGTCCTTTTTCGGGTTTCCTGAATCTGACAACCGGCTTGTAGCTATTTATAATGGTGTAAGTGAACACTTTAAGCCAGTATCTGATCAAGAAGTGCTTGATCGTGTGCGTAAACAATATCATTTGCCACCTCGTTTTGTCTTTTTCTTAGGCAATACAGATCCCAAGAAAAATACAAAAGGTGTTTTAAAGGCCTTCTCCGATTACCTCAAAGCCGGCCATGAAGCACTCAAACTTGTTATGTTGGATTATGACAAGGAAGCACTTGAAAAACTTTTGATAGAAATTGGCGATCGCGATTTAATTAATCACATCCATCTTACCGGATATGTTGTAAATAGCGATCTCCCTGCCATTTACAGCATGAGTGAGCTTTTCCTTTATCCTTCCTTGCGCGAAAGCTTTGGAATTCCGATGCTTGAGGCGATGCGCTGCGGAGTGCCGGTGATCACCTCAAATACTTCAAGCATGCCTGAAGTGGCCGACGATGCCGCCCTTTTTGTTGATCCTTATAAACCTGAACAAATTACCGCAGCAATGACAAAGATGCTTCATGATCAGACTATTAGAAAGGAATACATTGAAAAGGGACTCAAAAGAGCTGCCGACTTCTCCTGGAAGTCGATGGCAGAGGATGTGTTGAAACTATACCAGGAAGTTGCGGATAATCATCATTCTTAAAACCTTAAACAACCGGAAAATGATTAAAAACCGAGATTTTATTATTGTTGGGCTTCAGGCATTAGATAGTCGAATTGGTAGCAATTGTATAAATATTGCCCACGAAATTGCCCGGCACAACAGGGTACTTTATGTAAATTATCCATTAGATCGTTTAACCAAAATACGCGAAAAGAATGACCCGCTCATTCAAAAAAGATTACGCATCAATAAGGGTGATGAACCTGATTTGGTGCAGGTTTCGGAAAATATGTGGAACCTTTATCCCAAAACAACACTCGAATCCATCAGTCAATTGCCTTTTGATGGATTATTCGATTTCTTCAATAAAATCAACAACAAACGTTTCGCTAAACAAATTAAAGCGGCCCTAGCAAATCTTAACTTTTCAAACTATTTTATCTTTAATGACAGCGATATGTTCAGGAGTTTCTACCTCAAGGAATTACTGAAACCTGAGCTCTATATTTACTATACGCGCGACAATCTTATCGCGGTTGATTTCTGGAAAAAACAAGGGATTCGAATTGAAGCTGCCCTCATGAAAAAAGCCGATCTTGTTGTCGCCAATTCTACCTATCTGGCCGAACATGCCCGGCAGTTCAATCCTCATTCCTACTATGTTGGCCAAGGTTGTGATGTTAGTTTATTTGATCAGAAACTGATCAAGAAAACACCGGAAGATATTCAGGCTATCAAAAAACCAATCATTGGCTATATTGGAGCGCTATTTTCATTACGACTTGATATCGAAGTTCTTGAATATTTGGCAACAAAGCGCCCCGACTGGTCGGTGGTTTTGGTAGGCCCCGAAGATGAAGCATTTAAAAACAGTGCCTTACATCAGATTCCTAATGTGCACTTTCTGGGCAGCAAGCCTATGGAAGCGCTTCCCTCCTATTTAAATCAGTTTGACGTAGCACTTAACCCACAGAAGCTCAACGAAGTAACCATAGGTAATTATCCACGTAAAATAGACGAATATTTAGCTATGGGTAAACCTACTGTAGCCACTTTAACAAAAGCGATGGACGTGTTTAAAGAATTTACCTATTTAGCGGAAACAAAAGAAGACTACCTCAGCTTGGTTGAACAGGCTCTGGCAGAAAACAACCCTGAAAAAGAAGCTGCGCGTAGTGCTTTTGGTCGCAGCCATACTTGGGAAAACAATGTTCAGGAAATTTATTCCAGTATGTTGAAAATCATGCAAAAGCCTGAATTATAGTAAAAATCAAATGATATGGCATTAAAAGAAAGGATTAAATCAAATCCGAAACTAAAAAAACTGGCGCTTTGGTCGCTTATGCCAAAAAATCAGGCCAGACCCCGGCTTTGGGTGAAATGGTTTTTGAATCCGCTGAAACATCACAGAGGTAAAGGATCGCTGGTAAGAAGACGCACACGCATGGACGTGCTGCCTTTCAATGAGTTCTCTATTGGGCGTGATTCAACTATTGAAGATTTTGCTACAATAAATAATGGTGTGGGAGCTGTCCATATCGGAGACCGATCCCGAATCGGCCTTGGATGCGTAGTCATAGGTCCCGTAAAGGTTGGAAACGATGTGATGTTTGCGCAGAATATTGTTGTTTCAGGTCTGAATCATGGCTATCAGGATATCAACATCCCTCCCAGCCTGCAAGCTGTGGAAACCAAACCAATAGTAATTGAAGACGATGTGTGGATCGGAGCAAATGCGGTGATTACGGCTGGTGTAACGATCGGAAAACATGCGGTGATTGCAGCAGGAAGCATTGTCACTAAAAGCGTTCCGGAATTTTCTATTGTAGCAGGGAATCCGGCAAGAATTTTAAAACAATACAATCATACAACCAATACATGGGAAAAACTACCCAAGATTAACTAAACCAATTCTTTATGCAATGAATAAAATAATCACATTTTTTAGATATCTAAAAGACTTTATACAATACCGGCAGCTGCGTTTAGTGGCTGCTTCCATATTATATTTATTAACAGGAAAATCAATTGCCCGCACCCAAATTTTTAAAGGAAAACTGGGTACTTTCTTGCATCGCAAAGGCACACTCGACTTTCAATTTGGTAATTATGCCTATGAATGGAATGTTAAGAAATTCATGAATAAGCACTATGCTGATTACAATGTTTTTATCGATGTGGGAGCAAATATGGGCACCTACTCCATTATGCTTGGGAAAATGGGACTCAGAACGTTTTCTTTTGAGCCTTCTGCAGAAAACTATCGTGCATTGCAGGTAAATATATTACTCAACAGACTAGAAGACACTATTACCAGTTTTAATGTCGGCCTTGATCATATTGACCGCAGTGCAAGTTTCATTTTCGATCCGGTTAATACAGGTGCTTCGCATTTGAGCGCTGTTGAATTTTGTGATCCTGTTACTGATGCCAGGGGCGAGGAAACAGAGGTGAAATTAGTGATGCTGGATCATGTTTATCAGCAGCTTCAGCTTGATGAAGATGAGCGCATTTTAATGAAAATTGATGTTGAAGGCATGGAAGTCGATGTGCTTCAGGGCGCCAGGCAATTTATCCAAAAATATCCAAAAATTCTCATTGTCATGGAAAGTGTACACTCAGGTGAAGAAAAACTTAAGTCGGTGCTTTCTGAAATTGCTCGATTTGAGTTTTTTGAAGTTGATGCACTAAATTTTGCAGCAAAGAAAGTAGGTAACCTTTAAACTTTACGATTATGCTTACACTAAAAATCATCTTTTGGCTGTTGCTTTTTCTGGTGTTTTATACTTACATCGGATATGGAATTTTGCTCTTCTTCCTGGTCAGATTAAAACGTATTTTTAAGGATGAAGAGCTAGAGGAGCAAGTCGATTATAGTCCGGAAGTAACCCTTTTCGTTGCCGCATATAACGAAAAAGATTACGTTGATGCCAAGGTAGAGAATGGTTTTAGTTTAGATTATCCCAAAGAAAAGCTGAAGCAAGTTTGGGTTACCGATGGTTCGGACGATGGCACTCCAGACCTTTTGAAAGCGTATCAAAACCAAGGTGTTGAAGTTTATCATGAAGATACGCGCGGAGGCAAAATTGGCGCGATGAACCGCGGAATGCAATTCGTAAAAACACCCATCGTAATTTTTTCGGATGGTAATACAATCTTGGGAGAAGAATCAGTAAAACGTATTGTTAAACTTTTCAGCGATCCAAAAGTAGGCTGTGTTTCGGGCGAGAAGCGCATATTTAGCAAGGAAAAAGATACGGCAGCCGGCACCGAAGGTATCTACTGGAAATATGAATCGACACTAAAAAAATGGGATGCTGAATTGTATTCCGTGGTTGGCGCTGCCGGTGAGTTGTTTGCCATCCGTACCGAACTTTTTCAGGAAGTTGAAAAAGATACGCTGCTCGACGATTTCATTATTTCCCTCAGAGTGGCCATGAAAGGCTACACTATCCAATATGACCCCGAAGCCTATGCCATTGAAACGGCCTCTGCCAATGTAAAAGAAGAGTTAAAGCGTAAAATACGAATCGCTGCCGGTGGTATTCAGTCCATAATCAGACTGAAGGAACTGCTCAATATATTTAAATACGGCATGCTTAGTTTTCAGTATTTATCGCACCGGGTTCTGCGCTGGACATTGGCACCACTAGCGCTTCCATTGATTTTTATTATCAATGGCATTGTAGCTTTTCAGGAGGTTCTAACGAATTCAGTCTTTTTGTTTAGCTACCTTTTCCTAGCCCAAATAATTTTTTATTTACTCGCTTTAACAGGGTGGTATCTTGAGAATAAAGCTATAAAAGTGAAAATATTGTTTGTGCCCTACTACTTTTTTATAATGAATTATGCTGTATTAATGGGCATTAGGCGCTATTTTAAGGGTAGTCAAACAGTGAATTGGGAACGGGCTAAACGAGGCGCATAATATTTTGATCATGAAAAAAAAAACCACCATATTACTCCTGTTTAAGGCATTTATATTTCTTTCAGCATTTTTTTTTCAGACAGTAAACGCCCAAAACTGCAACCACACCATTGAAAACAGCCAGCTGGTTGTCGATGGCGATAATATTAATCCCGGAGATACGATTTGCGTTTTGGCAGGAGTGCGAAATTACCTGCTTCTAAGAAATATAAAAGGTACTGCAAATCAGCCTGTTATCATTATAAATCATGGAAACGTGATCATCGATACTGATCATTTCTATGGTCTGAAAATGTCTGGTTGTCAATTTGTTAAAATGATTGGAAATCAGGAGCAGGAGCAGTATGGTTTTAACATTCAGCGCGTTGGTAACGGTGCCGGAATTACACTCGATGATCTGACCTCAGATATTGAACTGGCTGGTTTTGAGATAGCTCATACCGCATTAGGAGGAATTTACGCCAAAACCGATCCAGACTGCAGTTTTGAAGCAACAAGAGAAAACTTCACTTTTTACAATCTTTCCATTCATGATTGTTATCTGCATGATATCCAGGATGAAGGATTTTATATTGGCAGCTCAAAATATACCGGACAATACCTGCCGGATTGCGATACTACTGTTCTGCCACATTTAATCGAAAATGTAGAGGTGTATAATAATTTGGTTGTTAATACGGGGTGGGATGGCATTCAAGTAAGCAGCTCTATTGGTAATTGCCTGATATACAACAATAATGTGTATAATGATTCTTGGCGAGAAACTGTTTTTCAAATGTCGGGAATCCTTATTGGTGGCGGATCAAATTGCGATTGTTTTAACAACCAGGTATTTGATGGCAAAGGCGATGGTATTGATATTTTGGGAACTGGCAATATGAGTATCTATAACAATTTGATTGTGAGGGCCGGAAGAAGTTTTCAAATAAATAATCCCGATGAATCGCGCCATGGTATTTTTATAGGAAATGCAGCTGACTTAAGTCAATCCAATTTTCGTTTACTGCACAACACCATTATCAGCCCAAAAACATCAGGCATAAGGTACCTCAATGCCAACACAAGTTTTAATCTTATCGCAAATAATATCATTACCGATCCGGGAGCTTATGATATCGTTGGGAATCGCTCCTATTTCGATCATCAGTTATCACCAGAAGTTTACGAAGAAGAATCAAACCTCTACACCAGAATCAATCAACAGGTCAATTTTATTGATTTACAAGAAGATAACTATGATTTACAAGCCAATTCCCCAGCTATAAATACGGCAGCTGACCTGGGAAACCAGAGCCTTACATTTGATGTTCTGATGCGCCCGCGACCACATAATCAAGGATACGACAAAGGTGCATTTGAAAGTCAGGATCCTTATGCATCGCGCTTTGATCACTATGAGTTAGCCAAAAATGATTTTCGGATCAGCCCCTTGCCTGCTGTATCATTTGTACAAATAAAATTCCCGGCTGCGAATGAAAACAAGCAAATAACTCTATTGAATACACTTGGTACATGTGTTATTACAAGTGAAACAATTTCAGCTGATCAGCTACAAAATGGCTATAATTTATCCTTGCGTAATATAAAATCCGGTGCCTATATCCTGATTATTTCAGGTAGCGAAACTTCTGATTCCAAAATGTTAATTATTTCGAGATGAGCATTTTAAATAAATTTAAAAAGCAAATTCCGTTATCAGTTGGTATTGCTGTCAGAAGTAAGCTGTTATCCCTAAAAGGCCTGTTTTATCGTGGCAGCCAATTTGAATGTGCTTTGTGCGGACATCGTTACAGAAAATTTCTGAATGGCGGAACCGACTTGCCCGTTATTCATGAATTACAAATCATTGGTGCCGGAAAGCGCGAGCAGACCATTTGTCCGGGATGTCATTCTAATGATCGGGAGCGATTGCTTCATTGGTATTTTGAACATGAACATCCTGAAATCTCAGCAAAAAAAATACTGCATATCGCTCCTGAGCCAGCACTTGGCAGGTACCTTCAGCGCAAAACAGATAACTATGTGGGCGGTGTGAAGTATTACGAAGGTTTTTACTATCCACCTAATGTGATACTGCTGGATGTGTTAGACCTCCCCTTCCCCTCCAAGCATTTTGATCTGATAATTTGCAACCATGTACTTGAGCATATTGATGAAGATTTATTGGCGATGAAAGCACTTTATGATGTACTAAAACCTGGTGGAATAGCCATATTACAGGTTCCCTGGTCGCCACTGCTTAGTAAAACCAGAGAGGACAAAAGCATCACCTCAAAAGCTGATCGGGAAAGACTTTTCGGACAATTTGATCATGTGCGTGTTTATGGGAAGGATTATCCGGACAGACTGAGAAAGGCTGGTTTTGATGTCAATATCATCTATCCTAAACAGCTTAATTTAACAAAAAAAGAGCTTTCACAGCTGGCTATAAACCCGAAAGAATGTATCTTTATAGCATCGAAATGAGCTTGACAAGTACTAACAGCCTGAATTTTAATGAAAAACAAGAGGCCATTTTTAAAGCTATTTGCGGGTAAGTCTTACTCGGTCATCTTGTTATGTTTTCTAATCCATTTTATTACAGCACAATCATTTGCAAGTAATTTCAAGACAGATCCGGTCATTTTTGCCCAAAAAATCGATAGCCTGAGTCGTTTAATTGATAAAAAGTCTGGCATGGTGGATTCGGGGCAAATAATTACCTTGGCCAATGCAATTGCTTGGGATTTGATTCTCGTGAACCAACACAAGAATGCCCTGGAGCTACTTCATGCTGCTGAACCTTTCATCAGCCCAGGGCTGGAAATAGCTAAGCAGTTGGACTTTAGTTTTATGCTACTTTTAGCCACCCAACCTAAAGACGATCCAGACAATATTAAGCACTATCTGCAGCAGGCTGAGAAAAGCAAAAATACACAAGCATTAGAACAGGCCTATTCTTTAATTATTGCATACTATATTACTCAAAATGAAGCTGATAAAGCTGTTTTATATTTTAATGCAGCCAAACAAGACCCCTTAATTGCACAACAGGAAAAGCGCTCCTGGAATCTTAAACTCCTCAACTACAGCCTGAATCTGCTAACAGCATCTCCGGCCGATAGTCTGGAAATAGCTCTGATTGAAGAACTTCCCAATCAAAAATTTACACCCATTCAATTGGAGAGTATCAATAGCCTTTTGCAACTCGATTCTATTCCGGTCTCTTTTCTGAACGCTTTGAATCAAGCACTTAAAAATACCGAACACTACCCATTAATTTCGCTGACACATAAAAAAATTGCTGACCAACTAATTCTTGAAAATCCCAATAAAGCAATTCAATTTTACAAAAATACCCTGGCACTTTTAGAAGCATTTAATTTAGCTCAAAACAAGTTTGAGGAATCTGTAAATGAAAATTTACAAGAACTTCGAAGCCGCTCAGAAGAAAACAAAAGGCCTAAAATTGAATGGAATTTAATTTTAATTATTTTCTTGTTCGTTTCTATTCTCCTGATTACATATACGTTAATTAAGAGACGAAAAGTCTTTAAACTTAAAATGCGAGAAAAGAAAATTGCAATTGATCAATCCATTCAAAAGTTATTACAAGCCGAGCATGAATTTGAGGAGCGCGTAAATGAACGGGAAAAAACGCTCAAGAATGAATTAATAGAAATTAAAAAACTTGATGTGGAGCTCAAAGCTGCACTGAACAGAGCAGAAGAAGCCAACTTTCAGAAAAATGCTTTTATGGCCAATATGAGCCACGAAATAAGAACTCCCTTAAATGGCATTTTAGGCTTTTCCTATTTACTTGGTAATGAACTTGCTATGATGGATGAACCCGAACTCTATGAATACGCCAGCAGCATTAAAAAAAGTGGTGACAGGCTGCTTCATTTATTGAATAACATAATAGATATCAGTAGGTTGCAAGCAAACGATATCAAAATAAAAAAGCAAGACTTCAGAATAGAGACATTGGTCAGTGAGACCTTAGCAACTTACCAGGAAGCAGCCAAACAAAAAGGATTACAAATCATAACAGACATTTCGAAAGATGCGATAGCCACTTCTGATTACGAAACCCTTTCGCGGGTAATGAACGAACTGGTTGATAATAGTTTGAAATATACAGAAAAAGGCTATATCAAGATAAAAACAATGGTTTTGTCCGCTGAAAAAATCCTTCAAATTATTATTTCAGATACCGGAACAGGGATCGATAAAGCCTATCAGGAGCATATATTTGAAGCTTTCAAGCAGGATAATCAGAGCTATTCAAAGCAGTATCAGGGTGCCGGTTTGGGGCTTCCACTCTCAAAAAGACTGATGGATTTGATTGGAGGAAAACTCTCGATCAGCTCAGAAAAAACAAAAGGCACAACGATGACTATTAGTCTTAGCCTCTCAGAAAATCCGCCAGCTGCGAATTTATTGAAGAAGTCTCCGCAAAAACCAGTTATATATCCTGTGCTCCCCAAAGAATTGCAAATACTTTTGGTTGAAGATGACAAGCCGAATATGATCGTACTAACACAACTGATTAAAAAGTATGGCAATGTTGTTCAGGCTATTGATGGTGATAAGGCCTTAAAACTCGTAAAAGAAAGCGTAGAAAGAGACAAGTTGTTCGACCTCATATTTATGGATATCAATCTTCCGGCGCCTTGGGATGGCATAAAAATCATTCAATTTATTAAACAGCATTATGAGATATACAACCAGATTCCGATTATAGCTCAAACTGCTTATGGCATGTCGGGAGATAAGGAACGTTTTCTGGAAGCAGGATTTGATTTTTACCTTGCAAAACCGGTGAAACCAGAAGAATTAGCAGAAGTCATTCAAATCATTGTTTCACGTAGTGAAAATCAATGATTTATAGGCAACCTAACTAACGGAATATAATGCTTAATACGATAAAAATAATTTTCAATATACACAACTTATTTTTTTATTACTTTTGTACCCAATAAACAACTGAAATCGCGATGATTTTGGAGTTGGAAACAGACAAAACAACATATCAAAAGGCCTTCAAGCGTGGATAAAATAAAGAATACGCAAAATTTAAAAATTCTTTTGGTTGAAGATAATGAACTCAACCAAAAGTTTGCTATTGCTGTAATTCGTCGCTTGGGATATAACTATGAACTTGCTGAAAATGGGTTAATTGGCTACCATAAGTTTTTGGAAGAAAAATTTGATCTAATCCTGATGGACATTCAAATGCCTGAAATGAATGGCATTGAATCTACGCTTGCGATACGCAGGTATGAAAAAGAAAATCAAGTCGAAAATCCTGTACCTATAATTGCTATAACAGCCTTTGCGATGGAACATGACAGAAGAAATTGCATGGAAGCCGGCATGAACGAGTTCTTAACAAAACCTTATAAGCCCTACGACCTGGAAGCAAAAATCAAAAAATTTTTTCCATAAAAAAAACCGCTGTTTAGCGGTTTTTTTTATATAATTATTGACCTTGTTCGCTACTCCTGTTTTCCGCGGTGGGACACCCGAATTAAAAATTGAATAATTCAGCCAGACATTTTTGTTCGTCGGTCAATAGTAAAGTTTCTTTGAAAGTATTACCAGTAGCTGGGTCGGTAATTTTTACTGAGTATATAGTTTTAGCAATTTCAATTGCCTGTTCACAGCTCATGTTGGCTTTCTTGGTTGCCAATTGCCTCTCTAACTCTTTATAGATTTTATATGCCGCAAAATTAATTGTAATATGAGCTTCGATTCTTCGCTGTAGCCGATGGTAAACAGGCCTTATTTTCAGCTCGTGTTTTGATATTCTGAATGCCTTTTCTATTTTCCATAAATGGCTGTAATTTACAATGACCTCATCTTTGCTTAACGTTGTATTGGTCAGGTATCCCTTTAGCCCGTCCCAGCCTGCATCGGCTTCATATTTTGACTTGTCGATACTGATCTTTACGTCCCCATCTATTTTTAAGTACTTATTGTAGCCCCTGTTGTTGATGCTGGATTTTGTCAGTGTCCCTGATTTAACCCTCTTTTCAAGTTTCTGCAGGCCCCTTTCCCTGTTATGGAGATCCTTTTTTGCACGTTTATCCGAGTAACTGATGATTAATTTTAATCCATCCTCTTTTTCGACAACATCACTTTGCCCGTTTGTTAATTCAAGAGATAGGATTTTTTCTTTTATCGTTTTGTTCTCATTTTTTATCCTTGCCCCTAAAATAAATTCATATCCTTTTGCCTGCAGGTCGTTAACATTTGAGGTTGACAATAAGCCGGAGTCTGCAACAATTACCAGCTTCTCCAGTTTGTATTTTGCTTTAAATGCATCTATTACGGGCAGCATTGTATGTCCTTCAAATTTATTCCCTTCATGGATCTCATAGGCCAAAGGGTAGCCATCAACACTAACAAGCAGCCCCAGCACAATTTGCGGGTTCTGGTGTTTTCCTTCCTTTGAGAAACCTCGTTTCCTTATTTCGTCTTCATCATCTATCTGGAAATAAATGGTGGTGACATCATAAAAAAACAACACTGATTATTCCATCAAGAACTTTTAATGTGTGCTGATAACTGATTTGCTGAATAACTTCTTTTTGTTCGTGGTAGAGCTTATCGAGATACCTATAGATTTTATCTTCACTGTTAGCTATTGAAAAATAACGTTTAAGATATTGAGTGGCTTTAATTTACTGGCTGGATGTGTAAGTCTAATGATTACTAATTGCCTGAAAAGTTCACTTTCAATCTTGTCAAAACCAACAGCTGAATAAACCTTGCCTAACAGAAGGTTTACTCCTTCTATATCGATACCTTTAATGCTTCTTTTTACTGCTTCTTTAAAATCTTGTTCGGGAAAAGTAAGAATTTGCTGTCCCTGATAAGTTTGAATGAACTCTTTTCCCTGTTTATAGAGATTTTCAATTGCATCAGGGTCTGCTGAACTACCCATAGTTCTTAAAACTTTATAGTGGCCAGAACTTTTATCGATAACCTGGACGCTAATTATCCCGCTTTTATTCTTCTTTTTTCTAACATACATAGAGCAAAAATAGCTCCGGGACACCCATAAAAAAAAGAAAAAATCAACAAAATACTGATTAGCTGATGTTTAAGAGTTTATTGCAAGAAAGGGTGCGGAAAACAGGAAAAAATTTTTTCCATAAAAAAAACCGCTGTTTAGCGGTTTCTTTTTTTATAATTATTGACCTTGTTCGCTACTCTTCCACAACCTCAATTAATTCAACTTCAAATACTAAAGGTGAATAGGCAGGAATATCTTCTCCTCTGGCGGTGGCACCATAAGCTAATGCTGAAGGTACAATCAATTTGGCCTTCCCTCCTGCTTTCATCATCGCAATGCCTTCGTCCCAACCTTTAATTACCTGGCCCTGACCAAGAACAAAACTAAAGGGTTGATCCATTTCGCGAGAGCTTTGCAGTTGTTTTCCTTCGATATTAAACAAGGTATAATGCACTTTTACTTCTTTTCCGGAAGCTGCCTGTGCTCCCGTTCCGGCCTCTATTTCAACATAATACAAACCTGATGGCGTTGGTTTGGCGGAAATCTTTTCCTTTTTTAGATAAGTCTGAATTTTTGAAGTTTCTTCATTTTGTGCCTGTTTGGCTTTGGCCTCCTCAGCTTTTTGCTTTGCTTCTGCCTCACGTTCAACTTGCTTTTTCGACAAAATATCCATTAGCTCCACTTCGTAAATAAGGGTTGAATAGGGAGGAACCATTTGTCCGCGCCCAACACTGTCAAAAGCCAAACTTGAAGGCACAATCAATTTCAATTTTCCGCCTTTACGCAAATAGCCTATTCCTTCGTCAAATCCTTTAGTGTCAAAAGCTTCACCGAAAGTGACATCCATAGGCTCTCTTTCAAAAGTGGAAAATAGTTCCATGCCATCAATACCGCTTACACTAAAATGAAGCCTTAGCACATCGCCTGCCTCGGGAAGTCTTCCACGTCCCTTTTTTTCTTCAATAAGGAATAATCCCGACTCTTTTTCCTCAACTTTATCATTCAGCGAAGCAATAAAATCTTTAAGCAGCAGCTGTTCTTCTTTTTTCATTTGCTCAAGCATTTCATGCTCTTCTGCCTTAACCTCTTCTTCTGTTTGAATTGCTAATAATCTGACATCAAAATACATAGGACTGCCAGGGGTCACAAATTCAGGCAGCTCCGGGATGCCAGCCGTAACGAGATAAAAGGAATCAGCAGGAAATACAACTGTGGCAGAATCGCCAATATGCAACAATTCGATTGCAGCATACAGGTCTCCTTCAAAAGTAGGCTCAATCATGGCAAATTTCAATGGCTCTTGCAACATATTGCTGTTAAACAAGACAGTATCATCCAAATAATACTTCATTTTAAGGGTTACAACATCATTTAGCAAGGCTTTTTCACCAGCTTCTCCTTTTTCATGGTAATTGATATAAACACCGTTTTCTGCTTCTTCAAAGCCCGGATAAGGAGATCTGGAGCAGGAAAAGATACTTACTGACAATAAAAGGATAAAAATACCTAATACTGAGAATGATTTTTTTTTCATGGGTTATGTAATTGATTTTTAATAGAAAATATCAGATTTGAATTTAAGTGCAACAAGCTTAGCGCTACTTATTACTAATATCGATCAGCTCAACTTCGAACACAAGCGGACTAAAGGCAGGAATGCTGCCAACAGCGCGCTCTCCATATGCCAGATCAAAAGGAATAACCATCAAAGCTTTTCCGCCTTTTCGCATCATCGCAATGCCTTCATCCCATCCACTAATCACTTTTCCCTCGCCAAGTACAAACTCAATGGGCTGCCCGCGCTCCAATGAAGAGTCAAAAACAGTTCCATCTGTCAAACGCCCCGTGTAGTGCACTTTTACCAGCTGACCAGCCTTTGCCAGTCTTCCGTTGCCCCGCTCCTGTTCAACAAAATACAATCCCGAAGCGGTAGGTTCAACGGTAATTCCTTCATCATCAATAAATTTCTGCAATTTTTCTCTGGAAAGCTGTTGCTCCATCATCGCTTTTTCACGCTGCTCTGCATCATATTCAGCCGAAGTCATAAAATCAATTAACCTGATATCAAAGCGCATCATATCTCCTTCTTTTACAAATGGTGGCAGCGTTTTAACCTTGAAAATCTCTAGAAAAACCTGCTCGGCCGGACAGCGGAAACTCGCCGAATCGCCTTCATGCATAAAAGCGATGCCTTCATAAAAATCACCTGCAAATACAGGTTTCAACAAGGGGAAACGCATCTCGCGGTCCATTTCACTGCTGTTAAAGATTACGGAGTCATTTACCGTATACAGCATCGTAATATGCACGATATCTGATACTTGAGGTTTTTCATTTTCAGGAAATTCTTCATGCAGCTTATAGGTAAGTCCGGATTCTAAAGTCTGATATTTCGAATTGTCTCCTGATTGGCAGCTTGCCACAACCAGTAAAAAACTAAAGCTAAATAAAGCAACAAAAAAGTTAAGTCTCATTTTCGTAAATTTAAATTGAAAAAAGTCATTTAATTTTTGATCGTTTTTGTTCTTTTATGAGGAAACGACGTGATTTATTGTCGACTTCTCAAGTAAAAAAAAAGCGTTAAATTAATCTATCTTATTGATTTTTAAGTATTTCAATCTCATAAATTAAAGGGCTTCGGGCTGGAATTTTTTGTTCATCACCCAGCAATCCAAAAGCAAGATGCGAAGGTAAGATAATTATAGCTGCATCGCCCCTTTTCAACTTTAATACCGCCTCTTCAAGCCCTGATTCAACGCCTCCTTTTCCGACAACAAACTGTTTGATTCCCAATTCTTTTGAGCTATAGATTATGTCGCCAGTCAAGAGTTTTGTAACATATTCAAATTGAACTACTTCCCCTTTTTTAATGGAATCGCCCCGGCCTTCTTGTACAACTACATAACGCAATCCTGTTCCTGTCTTTGTCATGTTTAATTGATGACGTCTTACATAGTCCTCAATTTGCTGATCCTCAGCACGAACTAAATAGCGGTTGGCCTTTTCCAAAGACTCCCTTAGGGTCTCATCGCTTTTTTTTGCTGTATCTTCAGTTTTACGGGAAACTGTATCACATGAAATTAAAGTAGAAAAAAGCACTATAAATCCAATTAATATTTTACTTAAATATCTCATTATTAACACGCTAATTACTCGAATCAAGTATGGCTTTATATTCAGGCAAAACATCGATCAATTGTTTTACTGCCGAAGACATATCTGTTTTCAGGCTGCCACCTGCTGCATTGGCATGACCTCCCCCATTGAAATAAGCCTTTGCGACCTCATGAACCGAAAAACTTCCTTTAGAACGGAAAGAGAAACGGATGGTGTCCTTTTTCTCTGTGATCAATACCGCCATTTTTATATTTTTCATCTGCAATGGATAATTGACAATACCCTCAGTGTCACCAATCTGAAAATGAAATTTTTGCAAATCTTCCTTGGAAAGTTGAATTATTGCAGTAGAAAACTCTTCAAAAACTAGCATACAGTTGCTAATAGCATGGCCTAGCAAGCGCAATCGATTTTCGGAAAAGGTATCGTAAACTTGTTGATGTACCCAAACAGCATCTAGTCCAGAACGCACTAGTTTTGCAGCAATTTCAAGTGTTTCAGCCTGATTAATTGCATAACTGAATGAACCTGTATCTGTCATAATTCCGGTAAAAAGAGCCTGAGCAATAGCATTATCGATGTATTTATCGAAGTCGTAATAGGCAATAAACTCATAAATAAGTTCGGCAGTACTTGAAACGCGGGTGTCAGAGTAGGCCCAGAGGAATGCGTCAAGTTCCGGTTCCCGGTGATGATCAATAAGGATGCGCGGTACAGTCAGCTTAAAAAGATCATCCTGCAAGGATCCTGAGCGATGTAAGGCATTATAATCCAGGCAAAACACCAAAGTAGCGGCTGCCAGAACAGCTCTGCTGCCTTTCACATCCTGTTCAAAAACAAGAATTTCATCTGCTCCCGGCAGCCAGGCCAGAAATTCAGGAAAATGATTTGGAGCTATGATGTGAACATCATGATCAAGTTTTTGCAAAAATTGACCAAATGCAAGTGCTGACCCAATGGCATCGCCATCCGGATTGGTGTGCACGGTAATAACAATCTGCTGGCGGCTATTTAATAATTCTGCTATACCTTTTAATATCAAGCTTTTATCCATGGAAATAATTTTCACTTTAAAATACAAAACTAGTGATTAATCCCAAGCCATTATTAAAGAATGTTGTATCAGGTATAAAACTACGGTTGCATATATTCCCGTTTAATTTTATAGATGCTCTAGCAAACTGGATTAGTCAAGATTAGGTCAGCACTTCAAAATTAACAAAAAGCAGTACTTTTGCCGTCAATTCTTAAAATAAATCAACAATTATGAGTGGAAATATCACATTTACAATGGTTAAACCAGCTGCGGTAGCAGATGGACATGCTGCCGCAATTTTAGCAAAGATTTCAGCAGGTGGTTTTCGAATTAAAGCACTAAAAATGACTCGTTTAAGCAAAGAGCAAGCTGAACGTTTTTATGAAGTTCACAAAGAAAGGCCATTTTATGGAAGCCTTGTCAAATCAATGAGTTCAGGACCAATTGTTGCTGCAATACTTGAAAAAAACAATGCTGTTGAATCGTTTCGTGCCTATATTGGTGCTACGAATCCTGCGGAAGCTGCTGACGATACAATTCGTAAGATTTATGGTAAGTCAATAGAAGACAACGCAGTACATGGTTCAGATAGTGATGAAAATGCTTGTATTGAATCAGCCTACTTCTTCAGTCAGTTTGAGCAATTTTAGATTGCCTAGGTGTTAAAACCTCAAAAGATTGATCTGCATACACTAAAATAATTTTCTGTATGTCAGCATCCAACTCACTTAATAAAGCTCCCTGTTCGTTCAGTGGAGCTTTTTTTGTGGCATTTGTTGCATTTTTAGCTGAAGTAATTGCTTCCTTACTTTCTTCAGCTAATGAAAAAGCATCACCTTCCATCATTGTTCCGCTAGCTGTTTGCTGAATTTCCTGCTCAAATAAGGCCTGCTGCGGCCTTTTTTCAGTGCTTCTAGGCGATGAAACAGTCATTGGTCCTTCACCAAGAATAAGCCAGTCGAGATTAAACTCAGGAAAGTTCTCCTTTAATTTCATGACAAAATCCAAGCTTGGCTTATTTCGTCCGGATAATAAATGAGAAATTCCTGACCGCTGCACCTCAAGTTGATCGGCCAATTGCGTTGCGCTCAAATTTTTTGCCCGCATAATATGCGCTATTCGATCTTTTAACATAATAGATCAACTGTGTTAAATTTTCAACATGGTAAAGAATTCGCAGATTATCATGCATCCAATCAATAAATCTGTAAACTATTTAGTTACAAAGATAACAATTAATACTTTACTTGTGTAACTTACAGTAACATTACATGTGTAACTTATCCTAAGGCAATTATATCCTTAAAGTAAACTGTAGATAAATAACATTAGTATACACAATAATAGGACTTTAAGACAACATTATAGTGATTATTAGAATATCTATGTAAAATGTACTTTGATTAAAGTGATTATTTATTTAAAACAATTTATAATACTGAATATCAGATATTAAATACAATATTTTAAATAATTGCAAAAAAATTACAGCGCTATACCTTGAGTGATTTAATTAACTTGATGTTACATGGGTAACTCTTTTTTGTATATCTCTGATAATGTGTATTATAAATATTAAAATTGTTTACGTTTGTACAATTGTAACATATGAGTACATCTGTAACTTTTTTAAAATCATCACTGCATTTTAATTTTTTTATCAAGAATTTCACTGACATTTAAAAAGGTTATTTATTTTTGAGCCAAACAACTGATCCATGAAAATCAAAATTTTACTAATCCTTCTTCCCTGCATTCTGGTTTTTCAAAAATGCGGTTTTGCACAAGCAGAGGAAAACGAAAAATTTTATTTGTCACTAAATGAAGCTGACAGCGCTACTATTGCCAGCATGATAAATCTTTCTACCCGACTTTACAGAAATGAACCTGAGAAGGCTTTATCATTAACCAGTAAAGCCCTTGAGCTGGCAACAGCCAATCAAAATGTTTTTCTTCAATCAAGGGCGCACAGCATCACCGGGGTAATTTTAAAAAATCAGGGAAAGTTTGCAGAAGCGCTGTCATCGCATTATAAATCAAAAGAAATTAACGACAGTCTAAATCTGTTGCGTGCGTTGGCTTCCAACTACAACGATATCGGAATAATTTATAAAACCATGGGGGAATTTGATATCGCGCTCGAAAGCTATTTGAAGTCCAATGCCATCTGTGTCGAAATTGGTTTGGATCGTGGTACGATTATGTCCTTCAATAACATAGGAACCATTTATGAAGCGAAGAACAATTCCGAAAAGGCTATTTATTATTACAATCTGGCATATGAAAAGGCCGTTGAAAGCGAAATACTTGATGCGCAAGCCATTGCCTTAAACAATCTGGGCGAAATTTACGCAACGGAAGGTGACGGAAAAACTGCTCAGGATTTTTTTCGGCGAACACTCGCAATCGACCAGAAAACCAATGACAAAGTAGGATCTTCTTATTCTATCTTAAATCTGGCAGGAACATTTATCGGGCAAAAAGCCTGGGACAGTGCTTTATTTTATTACGACAAAGCTGAGCAATTGGCGCGTGAATTAGAAGCCAATCAGCTTCTCATCCATGTATATCACGGGAAAACAAAAGTGATGGAGGATCAGGGGGAATTTGAAAAGGCACTCGAAATGAATCGCTTAGCAGAAGCCTTCAAGGATTCCCTCTACAACGAAACCAGAACACAGCAATTAGCTGAAGCCGAAGCCCGCTATGAAGCTAAAAAGAAAGATCAGGAAATAGCCCTGCTGGAACAAGACCGTATGTTGAAAGATATAACCATTAAGCAGCATTATGCTGAGCGCATCGCACTGGTGAGTTTGATCGTATTAGGAGCATTGATAATTTGGTATCTCTTCAAAAGAAATAAGGCCAGACAAAATGAATTATTTAGCCGAAAACTTATCAAACAGAAAGAACTGAATCTGAAAACCATTGTAGAAACGCAGGAAACAGAACGAAAACGTATCGCCAAGGATTTACACGATGGAATTGGTCAAACCCTTTCGGGCATAAGGCTGGCCATGGAAAGCCTGAGTTTGAACCTTAAATACAATTTACCTGAAGAAAGTGAACAAATTAAAACACTCACCCAGCATATCGATGGCGCCTGCAAAGAGGTACGTGCCATTTCGCATCAGATGATGCCACGAATTTTGCAGGAAGATGGAATGATTCCGGCCATTGAAGATATGCTTGAAAAATCTTTTAAATATTCCTCAATAACTTACCAATACGAACATTTTGGAATTGATAAACGTTTTTCAGAAAATGTGGAGGTCAGCTTGTACCGCATCGCTCAGGAGTTGATCAACAATATTATAAAGCATAGCGGCGCCAATAGGGTTCATGTACAGCTTTTCAGACTTAAAAAGATGCTTGTCTTACTTATTGAAGATAATGGGAGCGGTTTCGAGTTCGAAAAACAAAAAAATAAAGGAATAGGCTTGATGAATATCACCAGTCGTGTTGAAACAGTTCATGGAGAGTTTAATCTGGAACCCAGCCCTGACAGCGGGACATTGGCGACAATCAGAATTCCCATCGTTTAATTTTTTAGAATCGCTTTTTTTTATTCGCCACAACTTATTAATTATGATGAAAAAAATTGAAGTACTTATAGCCGATGACCATCAGATGGTAGCAGAAGGCATCAAAACTTTGGTTGAATTTGATGGAGAAATGGAGGTAAAATACATCGCACCGCATGGCAGGGAATTGCTTCGACTTCTTAATTTTACTGAGCCGGATATTGTTTTGATGGACATTGATATGCCGGTTATGAATGGTTTGGAAGCCATGCAACAAATACACAAGAATTTTCCGGAAACCAAAGTGATAATATTAAGCATGCACGAAGAGAAAGGTCTTGTAAAAAAAATGACCGATGCCGGAGCAAAAGGATTCCTGTTTAAAAATTCTGAGAAAGAAGAGCTTATTTGGGCTATTAAAACAGTACTCAATGGCCGAACCTATTTTACGAGCAAGCTGACCCTGAATCTTATCAACCAAAGCACATCAGGAAATATAAGTGATGGCCCTGATAAAATAATTGCAACACTGACTGAGCGGGAAATTGAAATTTTGAAATGGATCGCTGATGGTTTATCCAATAAAGAAATCGGCGAAAAATTGTTTATCAGTCACCGAACTGTTGATACACACCGCACAAACCTGATGAAAAAGCTTGAAGTAAATAATATTGCCGGATTGATCCGATACGCCCTAAAAAATGGTTTTGTAAACTAAAGGTATGTCAGCTTTTTTGGTATCCAGTCCGTTGATTACCTGATGGTAATTACAGACATCAACGGATAATTCAAAAAACAAGCTTAGCTTAAGTTTGTCCTGATTTTTAAAGTTTGATTAAAACTAGCATTTTGCCATCTGTCTGTAGAAACAGGCAAAGCAGAAAATGTCATACTCCCCTATCAATTAACTTGTTTGAAGGCTTTGAGGTTTTCAAGTTAATACCGGGGGAGTTTTTTAGTTCTTCAACAATTTAACCGCTTGCTGGTCTGATGCTGTTGACAAAACCAACACATAAAACCCACTATCTAAACCATTCAATGCCAGCGCAATATTTCCAATGTTGTTTCTATCTACCTGCATTTGAGCGAGTACCCGGCCTGAGAGATCAAAAATCCTTGCCTGCAATACCGTATCCATCAAAAGCACCACTTTTACCTGATCAGCAAAAGGATTTGGGCTAACTTTTACAAAACGCGGACCGGCCTGCTGACCATTTTGAAGCGTTGTTAGCACAGAATTTGCCTGTTCAAAATCAGGAATACCATATCCGTAATATTCATTAGGGGCAATTAAATTATCTCCACTTTGCATGATAGCATCTTTAATCTCAAGGTTAGTGTATGAGGGATTTGCCTGCCACAGGCAAGACGCCATACCTGCCAGAACCGGCGAGGAAAAAGAAGTGCCGCTCCCTGTTGTATAACTGCTGCTGCCCGATGCCAATGCTGTATTTTGCCCCATGGCCATCACATCAGGTTTTATGCGACCATCAAAAGTTGGGCCGATGGAGCTGAACGAAGCACGCTGTCCGTTACCATCAACTGCACCGATAGAGAATACTTCGTTGCCATCGGCAGGTGCTCCAATATAAGGAAAGCTGCTCGATGAGCCGGAATTGCCAGCGCTGTTTACTACCAAAATACCTTTGCTGGCAGCAATATCTGCTCCAATCGTCACAACATTTGTTTCACCATCCATATCGGCATAAGTGTGATCCCATTGCGGTAAATCGAAATCGATATAGCCCAATGACGAATTGATAACATCTGCTCCAACGCTATCGGCAAATTCGGCTGCTGAAACCCAGTTGTATTCTTCTAAAACATTTTCGGAATAAACATATTCCGAGCGCAGCAACCAGTAGGAAGCTCTTGGTGCTGTGCCAATTAGCTGACCTGGGCTATAAGCTCCCATCGTACTTAGCACAGAAGTTCCGTGCGAACTTTCATTAAAAACACTTCCACCCGGATGGGCAAAATCTTTGGTACCCAAAATCTGATTATTGATCCACAAGCTGTCAAAAGCAGGATGCACATCAACCTTATCAAAACCGCCATCTAAAACAGCAATCACCATGCCTTCGCCGCGATAACCATCTTCATGCAATGGAATTCCATTGATCTGGTTGATCTGAGTAAAGCCATTTCCGTAGTTGAAAAAATTTTGTGACTTAAAATTCGCAACAGGATCGAGCTTACCTTCATCCCAATTCTCCGCTTCAAAAAATTGTTTTGGCATGGGCTCTGCATAATAATCGACCATTTTTCGCGTCTCGGCCACATAAGGCAATGCCGCAATGGCATCCAACACATCAGAATCAGCCGTTTCAATACTTACTCCATTCAACCATTTAGAGGTGAATAGTAAGCCAGCTCCCGCATTTTCAACACCTTCAACATAAGAAGGATTTACAGGTAAATCATTCTCCGTAAACTCAATCCCTTGATTTGCACGGCGCTGTATGGCACGTTCGGTCAAAAACGCTTCTGGTTCATCCAATGTATAAGGTGTTCCTGCTTTATCGGTAAATTGTATCCAATATTTGTCAGGCGCAACCTGAGCCATCAAAATATTGATACTGAATAAACTAAGTAAAATAAAACTCGTAAAATACTTCATTATAGCGTGATTTAGTAAATATCTTTGCCCACAAAAATAAGTTTTCTTATTGATCGGCAAGAATAATGCGATTATTTTCTGGATTTACATCCGGGATTTGGCCATGTCCGAGCACAACTTCTTTGATCGTTTTATTTTTGTCGAAGGCAATCAAACAGCGATCGGCATTGGCTTCCCAAATTGAGGTAGATTCGCAAATAAGCTGTTGCGTTCCATCATCATAAAAAACTTCAAGACAGACAGGCAAAGGTAATCCGCCATTGTTTTCAACAACAATTTGATTATCTGCAGTAATTTTTCGCAGACTCAAATCAGGATAGGCATTATCGTAAAACCACGGATGAAAAAACCAGGATAAATCTCTGCCTGCTACCATTTCGAAGCTTTTAAAAAAATCGGTAGGCAATGGATGCTTTCCAGCCCAGTTTACCATATAAAAATGCAAAGCCTCCTTAAAAGCTGCTGCACCCAATGCATCCTGCAAAAATGCATAGGCAAATGCCGGTCGGGTGTACGATCCAAGCCTGAGGCTGCCATAGTCAGCAGCCAGCATCTGGTTTGGAATCATAGGTGGAATATCATTTTCAAAGCCGGCAATTCGCTCATAAGTATAGACCATACCTTCCAAATAACCATAATCAGGAAACAAACTGTCCACCATTACCTGCGGCCAAATAGTAGCCCAGCCTTCATCCATCCAGGCATATTTTTTTTCATTTGTGCCCATATAAAATGGCATATAGCTATGAGCAATCTCATGAAAGGTGAGTCCAAAAGCCTGCGCCGGAATTGCCGGATCGCCATTATTTGCCATCATAGGTGTTTCCATTCCTCCGGATTTCCTGCCATTCAAAAATGTTGTCATCTGTGGATAGGGAAAGGCAAGCCCCGGTTCATAACGCGACATATAATCAATGCTTTGACGTGCATAGGCTGCAACTCTTTTGCCAGAATAAGATTTTTTGGGATAAACCGCCGATATCAAAACTTTTTGCTTTGAGCCTGCGCGAACCTCCAAACCTGAGGCATCCCAGTTAAAACCGCGTGCAACAGCAAAACTGAAATCCGGCACTGCCTGTGCAGCAAAGGTATAGGTATATTTTTCGGCCTTTTTGAAAACAGCATCATTCGTGTAATCTTGCTGCGAAATAATAGAAACAATAGTTTCTGATGAACCGGCAGCTTCTATTTTTTGAGCAATCTCTTTTGTGAAAACACTTTTGGCATTTTCAAGCATCCCTGTTGCCCAAACAATCCAGCCATCAGGTACTGTAACGGAGACCTCATAATTGTTAAAATCATTATAGAATTCAACGCTTCCATTGTAATTAATCCTGTCCCATCCGTCAATGTCATCATAAACAGCTATTTGTGGATACCAATACGCCACAAAAAAAGATGAATCGCTATATTGCCCCATGCGCACCGGCCGTTTTGCAGAAATGCTCACCTCCCAGTTGATTTCAACAATAACACTTTCTTTGGGACTGAGCGGCGTTTTGAGTGGCAGTAATAGTTTTGTTCCCTGAACCGACCACTTTTTGTCAGCTGCAACATAACGTTCGCCCTGTAGTTGTATCTCATGAATTACAGTACCCTCATTAACTGCGTCCATTCCAAGATCCCAATCGCGGCTGTTTCCTTTGCGAAAAATATCCTGATAGAGGTTAAATACCAGATACTTGAGCGTATCCGGGCTTTCATTAAAATAAGCTATCTCAGCATGGCCTGTCACAAGATTTTCATCGGGGATAAACTCAGCCTCCATGGTATAGGAAGCATGATTTTGCCAGTAATTTTGGCCCGGCAAGCCTGTCAATGTTCTGGTTTGTTGCTCGATGGCATCAATTAAATTCCTGGATAAGTGGTAATTACCCTTTTGTGCGATAACACCAACATTCAATACCATTAGATTGATGGCTAAAAAAAATTTTACAGCTTTCATTTGAAATTATTTGGCCTCGAAATTAAGAAAATCTGTTTATTAAGTTGCCACTATCCAGTTAAAGGTTTTTTAGGGGTTGATGGGTTGATGGGTTGATGGGTTGATGGGTTTCTGTTTTTTTGACAGTAAGCAGATATTCCGTTATTTTGTATGCAAATTGATGTCGTCAACAAGATTAAAAAGATGATAAAAAGTATAAATCCCTATACCAAAAAGATCATAGGGGAATATGAGTCATTTTCTGACCAAAAAATAGATCAGCTCATCGCTGAGCAGCAAGAGTCCTTCCAAAGGTGGAGATTGTTTTCTTTTGCAAAGCGCTCTAAACCAGTTATTAAACTTGCAGGGTTATTAAAAAAACATGAAAACGAACTTGCCAGCTTGGTTACCAGTGAAATGGGAAAGCCGATAAGCGAGTCGGTTGCTGAAATCAGAAAATGTGTCTGGTTATGTGAGTATTATGGTAATGAAGGCGAAAAATACCTGGCTCCCGAATTGGTGCATACAGAAGCACAGGAATCCGTGATAAGTTATGAGCCAAAAGGAATAATTTTCGGCATAATGCCATGGAATTTTCCTTTTTGGCAGGTTTTCCGTTTTGCAATTCCCACACTTTTAGCCGGTAATGCCGTACTGCTAAAACATGCGCCTAACGTAAGCGGTTGTTCGCTGGCAATTGAAAAACTGCTATTGGAAGCTGGTTTTCCTCAATCGTTGTTTAGCGTGGTGATTCTTGAAGCTGAGCGCTCCGAGATGATTATTAAACATCCTGATATTCATGGTGTAACAATAACTGGCAGCGCCAACGCGGGTGCTGCTGTGGCCTCGTTGGCTGGCAAATACCTCAAAAAGTCGGTAATGGAACTTGGAGGCTCTGATCCCTTAATCGCCTTTGCAGATGCCGGACTTGCAGCATGTTGCGAGGCTGCAACCAGCTCCAGAATGATAAATGCAGGTCAGGTTTGCATTGCAGCGAAGCGTTTTCTGGTAGAGCGCAGTATTTTTGAAGAATTTGTTCAACATCAAAAAACCGCTTTGGTAGCTCTTTTAATTGGTGATCCTTTGGATTCAACTACTCAAATAGGCCCCATGGCCAGGCCTGATCTGCTGGATCAGCTTGATCAGCAAGTGAAAGAATCAGTGAAAATGGGGGCTACAGTCGTCACAGGAGGTGAAAAATGGAAAAAAAACAGTGCCTGCTATGTGCCCACATTATTGACCAATGTCAGTTTTGATATGCCCGTTTTCCGGGAAGAAACCTTTGGCCCTGTCGCGGTAGTCATTCCCTTTGATACAGCGGACGAAGCAATCAAAATAGCAAATGACACAGCCTATGGATTAGGTGCAAGTGTTTGGACCAGCGATCCTGCTAAAGCAAAATACGTGGCCAGCCGGCTTGATGTTGGAGCAGTTTTCGTAAACAGCATTACCAAATCAGATCCCAGGTTGCCTTTTGGCGGCACAAAAAAATCCGGTTACGGGCGTGAGCTAGCCCATTTTGGAATGATTGAATTCACCAATATTAAAACCACCTGGATACAATGATGCATATCGATATAATCACCATTTTTCCTGAAATGTTTCAGGGGCCATTTTCCGTATCCATCATTAAGCGGGCTATTGAGAAACAACACATTGCTATTCAGCTTCATAATTTAAGAGACTACGCAACCGACAGGCACAAAAAGGTTGATGACTATGCTTTCGCAGGTGGAGCCGGAATGGTGATGTTGATTGAACCTGTTGACCGTTGTATTTCAGCTTTAAAGGAAAAACGGCAATATGACGAAATCATTTATATGAGTCCCGATGGATTGTTGCTTGATCAGGACCTAAGCAATAAATTGTCTCTGCGAAAAAACCTGATTTTGCTGTGTGGCCATTACAAAGGCATTGACGAACGCATACGGGAGCATTTGATCACAATGGAAATTTCGATTGGCAACTATGTCCTTTCTGGTGGCGAGCTTGCTGCTGCCGTATTGACGGATAGTATCGTACGACTAATTCCGGGCGTGCTGAACGACGAAACCTCTGCCCTCTCCGATTCCTTTCAGGATGGATTGGTTTCGCCACCCAGTTATACCCGACCCAGATCCTATAAAGGATGGGACGTTCCCGAAATATTGTTATCCGGAAATGAATCAAAAATTGCGGCCTGGAAATTAGATCAATCCCTGAGCAGGACATCAATCCGACGTCCTGAATTCTTCGACAAGCTTAAAAAAAATAAGTGATCGCTTGGGTGTTCTTAATAATTTTGTATATTTGCACTCATTTTTGAGTTGTGCACATCTAATAATATCTATCTAAAAATGAGCAAGAACGCCTTAATACAGTTTGTAGAAGATCAGGTAACCATGAAAGAACTTCCAGTATTTAGTGCTGGTGATACCATTACTGTTACCTATAAAATCATTGAAGGAAATAAAGAGCGCCTCCAGAAGTTTCAGGGTGTTGTATTGCAACGTGTTGGCCAAGGCCCTACAGAAACTTTCACGGTAAGAAAAATATCGAATAATATTGGAGTAGAAAGAATTTTTCCTGTTGCCTCACCTTTCATTCAAGAAATTGAAGTGAATAAAAAAGGAGCCGTTAGAAGAGCTCGAATTTTCTATTTGCGTGCACTCCGTGGCAAGAAAGCAAGAATTAAAGAAGCACGCCGCTAAAAATATTTTTGGTTGTTTTAAGAGTCCTGGCGATTTTTCGTCAGGACTTTCTTTGTTTATTCCCCAACCCAAAAGATCGTTGGTCTTAAACCACTTAGGCCAATCAGCGGCTATTGAGCAGCAATCCGTTGCCTGATTATTTCGAAGCAGACCCAGGCTGGCGCAGATCCGTGCCCATACATTGTCCTTTAAAAAATACTTTCATCCAGTTCCGTTTGGTTTTTCTTATCCCCCAGCTGGCGCGGATCTGTGATCCGTGTCCGTATAATTTCCATTTAAAACTCCTTTCGTTCATTTTCGTTTTTCTTACCGCACAACAAATTTCCCTGCCTGGTGCCGGCCCCAGCTGGCGCGGATCTGTGATCCGTGTCCGTATAATTTCCATTTAAAACTCCTTTCGTTCATTTTCGTTTTTCTTATCGCCCCCAGCTGGCGCGGATCTGTGATCCGTGTCCGTATAATTTCCATTTAAAATTCCTTTCGTTCATTTTCGTTTTTCTTATCGCCCCCAGCTGGCGCGGATCTGTGATCCGTGTCCGTATAATTTCCATTTAAAACTCCTTTCTTTCATTTTAGTTTTTCTTATCGCACAACAAATTTCCCTGCCTGGTGCCGGCCTTCATGGCTGAGCTGATAAAAGTAAATTCCATTGCTGAACGACCTTAAATCAAGCACGGCTTTGCCTGACACCATTGGCAGGCTGGCAACTTTACGGCCGTAAATATCGATTATTTCCATAGGTGTTGATACAGTAATTTTATTCGCTTGCATTTCAAAAATGATGTAGTCTTTGGCGGGGTTGGGATAAACAGCCACTGCCAGCCCTGTTTCCTTTTGTTCGGGCAGACCCACACAGCTGTAAACCATGGTGGTTTTAGCAGTTGACCATGCCGATTCTCCGCAATCGTTCCAGGCGGCTGCGCTGATGTGTGCCGGCCCCTGGTAGCTGGTGTTCCATTTTACCATCGCCTGCAAGCTATCGGTAGTGAGGATACCGGCTTCGGCGGGCTCAAGCAGCCAGTGGTAGCCCCAGGCCGTGCTGTCGCCGGCTATTTGATAAACCGAAGTACTATCCACAGTATGGCAGAGCGTATCAGGGCCTGTGGGTGGCTGGGGTGTGGCAGGCATGTAGTGGGTGCAGTCTTTGAAGTTGTAGAGCCAGATTTGTCTGCCATATTCTTCGGATACGCAAGCCATATCGCCACTCAGGAGGCTGTCGGCAAGCTTGTATTTGCTTGCTCCGGCAGCGATAAGCCAGTTGTCGTCTGCCAGTTGCAGCACATTATCGGCAGGCTGTTCCCACCCGGCTCCTCCAAAACAACGGCTCCATAGCAGCTCGCCATCTGCTGAGAGGCGGCTCATCCAGATGTCGTAGCTACCTGGATGAAAACCCTGCACATCACCGTCTGATGACCGCGTTTCTGCTACTACCATAAAGCTGTTGTCCTGCATTTGGTATATACCTGCCGATGGGTCATCGTAATTACTACCGCCCAGACACTTCTGCCAAAGGATGTTTCCGATGCTGTCGATCCTTACCACCCAGATATCAGGCTTATCACCATAATGATAGCCCCATACATCCCCATCGTTGGGCGATTTCGTCGAAGCCAGGAAAATATAACCATTATCCAGTTCTATCACCCCTTGCTTTCCATAGTCTAATCCACTTCCTCCGTATAACTTTTGCCATTCAATTTCCAGCTTGGCATCCAGCTTTACAGCCCAAACATCGGATTGCCCTCCGTGGTGGTTTCCTTCGACCATGCCTTCAGCCAAGGTGGCTTTGGAGGCAAAGAAAAAACCTCCATCACGGGTTTCGGTGATATCAAAAATGTTGTTTTGATCCCTATTGCCGTAAACCCTGCTGTGTAAAATTTCTCCCTCAGGATTGATAATCAACAACCAATTATCAAGGACCCCATAGTTAACAGGCACATCCCCATCACCAGAAAATGTAGCGCTATAAGCCAGTATATTGCCATCGCTTAACAGCTTTAGTCTTGCAGCGTATTCTTCTCTGCTTCCACCATAACAGCGTTCCCAGAGGATATTGCCCTCGATGTCGATTTTTACGATCCAACGATCTCCACCGCCGTGGTTTCCTGACTGAACATCGCCATCGTTAGAATATGTTTTAATACTTAGGTAGTAATAACCCTGCTTGTCGGATAGTATATCTCCGGCCAACTCTTCATATGATCCACCATAAATACGCTTCCATAAAAGATTGCCTTTTCTATCAATATGATATACAATCACATCACGAAAATAATCAAAATTGGGGTCAACATTGTAAATTCTTGCCAGCACAAGATATCCCTGAGGTGTTTCTGTTATTGCAACTGCTTCTTCATCCCATTCGCTTCCATAACACTGTTGCCAGCTGATTTGCCAGTTGTCCTGGGCATGTAAGGCAGTACTGCTAAGGAAAATAATCAGAAAGAAGATAGATAAAAATTGGAAGATTTTATAGTCTTTCATTTTTTTATTAATAATGTTTCCCGCTATGCCTTAGCATAGCGGGAAACTGTGAAATCTAATGGATAACTAACTTAACAGTTTTTTGCATGCCGGCTGTCTTTAGCACACAACTGTAGATACCAGCAGGCAACTTGCGGGTATCAAGCAAATGAGTACCCTGATTGCCTTGAAGCTGGATGCTTTGCAAAAGCCTACCCATACCATCATAAATTTCCAGTATAGCATGTCCGGCATCACCGGGC